>Ga0099825_1004363_pt1 | contig 18575 bp, 11 predicted proteins | sample SiratroredBW_FD_76838 | JGI IMG/M metagenome (GOLD analysis project Ga0099825, IMG submission 76838) | Root nodule microbial communities of legume samples collected from California, USA - Siratro red BW | ecosystem: Host-associated > Plants > Roots > Nodule | place: USA: California | collected... | reverse complement strand
TATATATATATATATATAATATGAATGAAATCAACATTTTCCTAATCTAGAGAAAGGGTCTGTGATCCATTTTGTAGCCAAGACATTTATTTTAATATCAATATTTCAATCAATCTTAACTTTGTATCATTATTAGACTTATTATATTCAAGGTATTCTCTCATTTGACTCTTGTGTATCTCATAGTTTTGCCTTAAATGTATTATAGTAGTGGACTAAAGAAAACAAATGTTTATATACAAATCTTGATCTCAATTTTAAGTTTTTGGCATACTAAAAAACAACTATAATAGGCACACAAAGTGAAACTAATTCTTATTTTAAGAATGAGAATTATAAATATAACAACAGTTGCCTCCAAAAGAAGTTGAATATAGCCTAAACTCAATTCGCTATAAATAGAAATCACGGATAAAGCAATTTTATACTGATTCACCTAACCTTTTGGGCTACGTCCAGTTCTCCCTTGAACAAACTGTTCAAGAGGTTCCACTATTCAGCAAATAGTTACAATGAGTACACAAACCTCTCCAGATTACAATGAGTACACAAACCTCTTCAGGTTATATTAGTCTCAATCTCTCCCTGAGATCAAGACCACTCAAGATTTAAAGAAACACTCTCAGAAGAGAGAGAACAATGAAAGCTCACAAGGGTTTACTTTACAAAGGTGAAGAATTACACAATGGTTTCATACAACCCAAAACTCTAGATGCTCTCAATAGCAGATTAACAATAAATACTCAGTATATTTTCTTTAAATGTATTGTATGATGTATTTCTCTTTTTGCTTCTTGTATATTCTTCAACTTGAACCTGTTCCTCTATGTGTAGCTTTCTAATAACTAGCCGTTGGGATGCTTGAACAGATCAATCTTGACTTTCTGATGTATGAAGCTCAAACTGGAAATACTTTTCTAATTTTCATATTGCATTAAACTTGATTAAGTATGTATCGGAAATAATTTAATATAATATAGAAAAATTATATCTGAGATACTCATCAATAATTTGAATAATTTTTATTATGAATAGATTTGAATCTTAATGCACATTATTATATAAAATCAATTAATCACATCTAAATAGTCCATAATAATTTGAATAATTTCCATTATGAACAAATTTCAACATTAAAGTATAATATGATATAAATTAATTAAAATCAAGTCAATAACACATAAAAATAAATAGTAAAAAAATTTATCTTAGAAAACTTATCTCTTTATAAACCATGTGTCCCCTACTTTACTTTAATAATAATGTTAATTGTGTAATGTATATAAGTCATCAAATATAAATTAAGATTTTGAACCGTGTAATATTCAATAATAAATTTAGACCATATGATGGTACATGGACGACGTGGATATTATCATTTTTTTAGTGGTCACATAAGCACTTAAGGAAGGCAAAGATCAGAGAATATGGTTGGAAAACAGGTGAGGATTAATGTGAGTGGGGAGAGCTTATGCAGGGACCTCCCACTCATTACCATTGTACCTCAGGATTTGGATTGGGTATATGGCTACCAACAACGTCATTTGAACTCAACTTTCTAATGGGTACCAGACTTTAGGGAACAAACTATAGACCTAGCTAATCTGATAGAAAAGGGTGGCGTGACAAGCATTTGGGTATGCTCTCATATGTGTGTTATTATCTTCTTTTTTTTCCCAGTCAGCACATGAACTGCCACTAGCCAATGTGCCTTTTTGGGATTAATTTTACTCATCCTAGGGATCCTGATGCTTCAGGACTAAGTTTAAAAGTGTATCAATCATTCATTTCATTTGTCAGTGTTTAAGTATTTATTTATGTTTGACACATTTAATATTAATTTCCTATATTAGCTTTAGGTATATAAGGTTTTACTAATGTTTTGAGTTTCAAAATGATTAATAAGATAGTGAATTTAAGATAAAAGTGAGTGATAAATATTAGTAGAATTAAGATAAAAGTGATTAATAAATAATAGTGTTTAAATTAAAATGTAATAAAAAATTAAAAAAATTTAAAAATATGTGAGTAATGTAATAAATATAATTGATAAAATAAATTTTTAATAGATAAAATTATAACATTACAAATTTGTTCGGTTAAAATTATTTTAGAATGAAATATAATCAAGTTGTTTATATTATTATTTTTAATTGATGAAATTATAATATTATTAATTAATTTCAAATAAAAAATAAAAATTAAATTATTATTTTATAAGTTTATTTTGATTATTACTAGAATTTATAGTTTTATTATTATAATTATTTATGATTTTGTTATTTTTAGTTTTTAACATTAATATTATTAGTATTTTATTTTTATAATTATCTTATTTTTATTTTTATTTTATTGTTTTATTAAGTTTATCATTATTTAATAATAATATTAATAAATATTATTATTATATAGTTAATTATATTTATTTTATAATAGTATAAGTTATATAAAAAGTATAAAAAAGATTAGTTTCTTTGCAAATTTTCACTTCAATACGAAGAAAGACTAAAAGAAAACTTTTGTTCTCCGCTTTTTATTTCCATATTTCAAACTTTCTTAGTAGTTTGTTACATTGTATCTTTATTCGCAAATCCATTTGAAGAACTAAATAGACAGTAAGCTTCTTTTAAAATAACTTACAAGATCACTGTAAATAGCTAACTAACGCTGAACTTATGATTGATATTCAGATGATCTCCGATGACACTATTGACGAGGGAATCATGATAAGAAATGTGATTTATAACTTACCGAACAATCCACTATCGTTATTATTTAATTTCATAAAAATTGAAATACATAATTAAAAATATAAATGATTATAATTCAAGAAAGATCATATTTTATAGAAACTGGTAACAGTGTAAAAAACTAATATAATCACTACTCTAAACTATTTCTCCAACCTGTGTTTTAAAACAATCCGTGTACTTTCATCAATACTGGCTATATAAAAGAATACCTTTTGAAAAAAAAAATGTTGTAATATATAATGGATTCAATACAAAATCATGAAACAAATTTTAATGTAAAAACAAAGCAAGTAGAACCTGATGTAATTCACATATAACAAGAGGATACTGACAAACCAACTCCAAGTTATATAAATAAAATGCAAAACTTCATATTGTAAATAAGTTTTGGTGAGATTAAAGTGAATATAAATTTATATATCAAGATCAAATAATATTTTAAAATTTATTTTTTTACCATTTGTAGGTAATGAAAACCCTAACCTAGTTTCTCAAGTCATAACTAGGCAAACATAAAAAACCTGTTGGTTAAAGGCTAAATTACTCTCAACAACTTGCAGAACTGTGTTTTTGAAGCAAATGAGTGTGTCTTCTTTAAGTATAAGTTGAAAAATAGTAGTAAAAAAGAATTTAATGAAGAATTGGAAAAACAATGACAGAGAATATTGTGGCTAAACTAAAGGTTGATGTTATATAATCTAAAGAGAAGTAGTAAAGGAGAAAGGAAAAAGATTGATGTGGCTCCTAGACACGTTAGCTCCATGCCTTTTTCACCCTTTTTCTCTCTTCAATCTACGAGTTGAATAAGGTTTTAAAAATATTCATTCAATTCTCACGTGGGTGCGACACGTGTCCCATGTATAGCACCTATTCATAATTTCCATACATATCTTTTGGTTTTACTTTATGGCTCAAAACGCGTGTCACTCTAAGTGGTGAATTTAAATATATTAAGACAAAGTTGTTGTAATGGTAGTACACGTAATTAAGGAGCACAAGAATTAAACAAAGTTAATGAACAATAATTAAGGCTTTTGATAATGCAAGGGGCTGCAGGGTCGGTTCAGGATTAGGGTCACTCTAAGTATAAAGAAACTGCCAAAAACTTTGATTATGACTCTCACATTGAATTTGCTATTTAGTATGCCCTTAGTTATAAATGTATGAGTAAGACAAGAACAATACAATAAGCAAACACAACATTTATACTATATGATAATCAAACTTGCACCAAATATCTTTGCTATTGACTTATTCTTTCTTTGTCTCTTATAATAATATCACAAAAGCCTAAAAGGTCTTTCATAAAGATTGCATGTATGTATTATGGACAACACCCTTCATTCCAATTTCCAAACAAAACAAAATGAGATGAAATCTCATTAATCGTTTGCAAGGCTAGTCAAAAGTTCAAATATATGATTCACAGTTGCTGGACTTTCTTTTGTTTTGTTGATGTGACGAGTAATTAATGTGCGTTTATGTTGGATTATACTTTAAGACCATGTTTATACTAATAAAAGATTATTTACAAATGACACCAGTATTCATCTCCACAACTCAAAATTTATGAAATTAAATATATTTAAGTTTTGTTGATAGTCATGCTATAAGGAGAGAAGATTTCTAACTTAGTTTGTTACAAATTATTTCCAAAGTTTGGAAGTCTCGTATTCGATGGTTTGACCCGCCGATATATATACTTACATATATATTAAGATAATTAAAATAAACTAGAAGTAAAAGTGGATTTGACCAATTACATTGAAAATTATTAAGCCGTTACCAGTTTTTTCTCTATAATCATATATTATGGGTAATTCATAAAACAATTATTTAGTGTCAATTGGTTAAGATGATGTGGGAGGATGAATTGCATTTGGGTTGAATATTCCAAATATAGCCTTCAACCATCAAACAATAGGTAGCTTTTTACTTTCTAAACATAAATGTGTCCCAAACAATGTGCTAATGCCTTTTCTCAGGTATACAATAGTCTAAACTCAACATCTGAAATGATTTTTTTTACTTGATATACACATTGATATAGAGCATTTTGTTCACCTCCTTAAATCTAAATAGATTATTAGCTAGGGTTTTATCTCTTGACAAATGTTTAAACTTTAAAATAATTAACAAAATAATAAAATTGTGTGCCACTTATATGATTATGAGCCCAAATGTTGTGCAAATTGTCTCACCAGACCAAAACCTCAGTGTTATATATAAAGCACTCTTACCCAATTGTCCAAAAAACTATTAGGCCTCTCCGTATTTAAAAAATAGAATCCTTAGATAATAACCATAAGACTATTGCTTCCTGCAACCCAATAATCTTAGCACACCTCCATGTTACAGTATAATGACATCTCTTAAAATTTTTGTACTTTTCAGAAAATATATTAAAATACTTTTCCGTTATATATTATGAAAGCGTAATGAACAATAAATTTGAAACTAAATATTTCAGATAACATAAAAAATATATAGTATAAAATTAATTTCTAACTATTTTAAATTAGTTTATAATAATTTCTTTTATCATAAAACATAGTTTCAAAATAATTAAAAATATTTGGGAATATTTATTTTAAAAATTTAAAATCATTTGAAATGATTTATCAATAATTAATTTATAACCTTCCGAAAATTTCCAGAAATATGCTTCCTTGCTTATTGTTTCTAGTATTTTTTCGTGAGTGCTTATTCTGATAATTATGTCTTCTCATAATGCACCATGAGCTAGCATGGTGAAGCTTATAAAAAATATCTGCATTATAAAATTGCTTTGACTTTAATTTAATAAAGGGTCATTGTTAAATATTGTGATTATTGTATATTTATATATCTATTTTTATTTAGTAATTTTTTATAAAATATAATTAGTTATATTGGGTAGGTATTGATTGCATTAGCGGATCTTGAACGGATTTGTAAGAAAAAGTTTAGTAAAACACTACTCTATATATTTTAATCTTATGAGAAATAAAATGTGAGGTATTTTGTCATGGTATCAGAGCCATACCCATATACGCCCAACATAACATATTGAATCATGGCTGAAGAACCCATAGGAAGTACATCGGATGGGAAGGACGTGGAATCTCTTGGGCTGAGCAGCCCTGATCAACTCCAGGCGCTGATGAAATTGCTAAATGATCAAATAATCATCTAACTGAGAAGATGACCGGTAAGCAAGTATCATGGATAATAGACACAAAAGTCTCGAACCACATGATAGGAAATTTGAGTGATTTACATAACTTACAAGCCATATCTCCATGCCCTGTTGGTTTACCAGATGGGAGCAATATTGTGGCTACCAAGGAGGGATCCATTATTTTTGACAGTGATTTTGTCCTCAAGAATGTTTTATGTGTACCTGGATTATCTTGCAATTTATTTTTTGTGTCCCAACTTATAGATTATTCCAATTATACTATTCAGTTCACTCATAACATGTGCATAATACAAGACCACACTTCGAGGATGTTGATTGATGCGGATGAATATTGGGATGGACTCTATTATTTCAAGGGGATACCGCGTATTACGGCTTTGAAAGTTGTCAAAGGAGTGCCTTTGGATCTTTGGCATCAACGATGGGGGTATCCGTCTATGCAAATTACCAAGATAGTTTCAGGTGTAGACCTTAAGAAAAATATTGAAAATTAATTTGAATAAATGTTGTGATGTTTGTCAAAGAGAAGAACGAACGAAAAATAAATTTCCCGTTAGTGATTTTAGAGCATCTGATGTTTTTGCATTAATACACTGTGATTTATGGGCCCCTATAGAAATGTTTCTTAATGTGGAACATCCTATTTTTTTAACTATTATTGATGATTACTCTCGAGCTGTGTGGATTTATTTGTTGATTGATAAGAAAGAGGTGTCAAGTATTCTGAAAATATTTTTCTCTCTATGGTGAAGTGTCAGTTTAATAAACAAGTGAAAATTATAAGAACCGACAACAGAACAAAATTTACTTGCATGAAAAATTATTTTCTTGAAAATGGAATAATTTTTCAAACATCTTGTATCGAGACACCACAATAAAATGGGCGTGTTGAACGTAAGCATCAACATATATTAAATGTAGCTCGAGCTTTGAGATTTCAGGGATGTTTACCTATTGATTTGATTTTTAGGGAGAATGTGTTCTTACGATTGGTTACTTGATAAATAGAACCCCTTTCTCAGTTTTGAATGGAAAGACTCCTTTTAGAGTGCTTTATGGTTGTGACCCTACCTATAATCACCTACGAGTTTTTGGATCATTATGTTATGCTATAAACAAGGAAGGTTAGACGATGAATTTGATTTCTGAAGTAGGAGATGTATTTTTGTTGGATATCCATATGGGTAAAAGGAATGACGTTTGTATGATATAGAAACCAATGAATTTTTTGTCTCACAAGATGTCAAGTTCTCAGAAATATATCTTTCTTTTGCTTATCTTCCTAGAGAAGACTTGCCTACAATTTCTGGTTTAGGCGGGTCTAATGTTGATTTGGAGGAGTTAGATGACTTAAAAAAATATATATATAGAGCAAGACATGACAATCACGCTGTGCCTGATGCAATACCAGTGCAACATGAAGTTGATGTTATTCCATCAATAAATAATACTTATGTATAGGAACCATTCTATATAGAAACCAAATGAGCAAGATGATCAAGAATTTTATGAGAAATTGTTGGGTCGAGGTCACTGACAGAAAAGATCATCAGTTTTGTTGCATGACTATGTCACGTATACAATGCAAAAATTGAATCTATTCCCACTGACATCTAAACCACATCATTCTTCAGGTAATTCCTATCCCATTACACACTATGTGAATTGTAATAATTTTTCTCTGCGACATAGAATTTTTCTTGCAACAATACATGTAGATCGTGAACCTATGACATCTTCTGAGGTAGTAAAAGATGAGCGATGACGAGATGCAATGCAACGTGAGATACATGCATTAGAAAAAAATGATACGTGGGTGATAGATGACATACCACCAAACAAGAAGGCATTAGGTTGCAAATGGGTGTACAAAATCAAGTATCACTCTGATGGCACAGTGAAAAAAATTCAAAGCTAAGCTTGTAATCTTTGGGAATCACCAAGTTACAGGTATTGACTACACTGAGACCTTTGCTCCAGTTGCTAAGATGACTACAATGCGAGTATTTCTTGCAGTAGTTGCTATCAAATGGACATCCACAACGCTTTTCTTCATGGCGATCTTCAAGAGGAAGTTTATATGAAGTTGCTGTCTGGTTTTCAAGTCTCGGTTCCCGACAAGATGTATAAGTTGAAAAAGTCACTCTATGGGCTTAAGCAAGCTCCTCGGTGTTAGTTTTCTAAACTCTCGACTGCATTCCAGGGATACGAGTTTCGACAATCATACTCAGATTATTCTTTATTCTCCATGAACAATGCTAATATTCATCTTAGTGTGCTTGTGTATGTTGATGATCTAATTGTTACAAGGAATGACAGTGCAACTATCCAGAGATTTAAAGCATATTTGAGTGTTTGTTTTTATATGAAAGATTTGGGTGTCTTAAAGCATTTCCTTGATGTTGAAATCGCGCAAAGTCCAAATGGATTTTACTTGTGTGAAATAAAATATGCACTTGATATAATTTCTGAAGTTGGTTTGTTGGGCACTAAACCTGCTCTTGTTCTTATGGAACAAAATCATTGTTTGGCTTTGTCCACTAGTACACTACTTGTTGACCCATAGTCGTACCGTCGCTTGATTGGACAATTGATTTATCTGTGCTTCACACGACCCGAATTGTCTTATTGTATTCATGTTTTGGCTCAATTCATAACACAACCAAAGGAGGATGATTGACACGCAACACTGCGAGTTGTTCGTTATTTGAAACATAATCCAGGATAAGGTATCTTGTTGCGTAGTAAATGTGACCTATGCCTACATGGATGGTGCGATATTGATTGGGCTGGTTGACCACTGATCCGAAGATCACTTACGGGTTGGATACTATTTCTTTGTGACTCTCCTATCTCCCAGAAGACGAAAAAGTAACATATTGTGTCTAGATCATCTGCTGAAGTTGAGTATCGTTCAATGACTATGACTACTTATGAATTAAAATGGTTGAAGGAAATTTTATCTAGTCTTAACATGATATACACTACATCCATATTACTGCATTATGATAGTCAAGTTGTTAGACACATCTCAAAATCCATTTTTTCATGATCGAACCAAGCACATTGAAGTATATTGTCATTTTGTTTGTGATGCCTTTGTTCTCGGGGATATTCGTCCCAGATTTGTTTCCACTAATGATAACTTGTAGATATTTTTACCAAGACATTGAGAAAACAAATATTATTTTTTTACTTCGTAAGTTGGACATTCGGGATCTTCGCGCTCCAACTTGAAGGGGATATTGTGATTATTGTATATCTTTATTATATATATTTATTTTTATTTAGTAAAATTTCATGAAAACGTTTTAGGCTGAGTTCAAAAGGGGGGGTGAATTGAACTTCAAAAGATTTTTCCCAATTTAAACCTTTGAAAATAGTTTTCGCAATTTGAAAAACTTTAATGAATCTCGGTGCTAAAGATATCAGGTGCAGTAAAGAAATAAAATGATTCAAACCACGAATGAACCAATTTGTTTTACAGGCAGATATAAGTTTTCAAACAGCACACACAACAAATTCACTATCACATAGCAGCACCTTATGTAGATCAAGTTCACAGTTTCAAAAGCAATATTACACTAAAAACTGAATCACATAAAATTCCAAATTTGAATGAGAGCAAAGAAGAACAAAATTATAAAATACCAATTTGAAACACCTAACACAGCTCTATATTGATTTCAGTCAATATTAACAAATCTGATAAAGTTTCCTAACACCAACAATTAATACAGACTAGAGAATTATTCAGAATGCAGATTCAATTTTTCAGTTATACCAAGAATACAGAACCATAACACAAATTCTGCAGTATAACAACAATTCAGACAGATGTTCAATTCTTTAGAAAGTCACAGATACAAAATCTTATATGTAACACAGAATTTGAAAAAAAAAACAATTTGTTAAGCAAGATTTCTTTAGCAACTACAACAAATTTATTAGAACCAACAACAAGTTCAAGTTATAATGAACAATTCAATTTTCAGCAGAGAACTTAAACCAGTTTTATCAAGATTACCAGAAATTAATTCAACTTTCAATTAAATTCAAAGTGCAGTGCAAGAACAATACAAAATTGAAAGAGAAGGGTCAAGAACAACAGAACACAATCAATTATACTGTTTCACCCTTCCTTAAGGGCTACGTCCAGACTCCTTTGCCTCTCAAGCAAAGAAAATTTCACTAACTTTAATCAATTGTTTACACACAAACAATTACACAATTCTTACTCCCCATAAGAATCAAACACCCACTTAATTGAGCACCTACTCCCCGTAGTCCCCACTCAATACACCAATCACACACAGGCTAAAACCTATAGCCTACAACAATATACAGTTTCAAAAGTTTCATAGATTTGCAATCAATTTATACAAATCTTGATACATAAAGGGATAAAGAATGGTAAAGAAAAACTTCTTGATTGGCGCGCAGAAGAGGCCTTTGCACAGTGTTGAAGAACTCCAATAGCATAGAATTGGTCAAATGTTACTCTTCAACAAAAGCCTAAATTGATTTTCCTCAAGAACTCGCAATTTCGCAAAAGTGTTTCTCACTGGTTTTTCTGTTGTAATGATTCTCTATTTTTGCATCTGTGTTATGGCGCATTTTAGAAACCTCACTATTTTTATAAACGAAAAGGCGCCAATTCAATTTTTCAAAAAACCGTTAAATTAGTTCTGCCAGACGTCGAATAACTCAATTTCATGAAAACGGGAATCACTTTATTTGAGCCCAGTGTAGTATTTAAAAACCAGTTTAATCCAAAACTTGGCTAACTCTTTAGTTTAAAATTTTAAACAATTTTAGACCTTTGTGCTGTTGGATTTCTCTTTGATTATGCATAGGTTCTTTGTCAGTCAAGCCTAAACCCACTCACACCAGACCAAGACCTAAACCACATCCAATTGTTTGCTCGCTTTACCTTGTTGGACATGTCTTGTATGACTTCATCAAATCATTAGTCTTGTAAGAGTACTAACTTTATTCTCCTTGCTGAAACTTTCATCTTGTTTAAAACTTCTTTATTGATTTTTTCTTCTTTTTTTCATTCTAATCTTAATTGAACATCAATTTGACTTTTAAGTCTCTCTTGTTCTTAAACTTACAAAACAATACTTGAAATTCAAAGAAAATATTAAACTCAAGCTTCTCTAGAAGCTTCAAGTTCTCGACAACCTCACCTTGACAATACATAAAAGTATCTTATAATACTTTTTGTTTGTTGCTAAATGCTTTATTCCTTGCATCTCAAATCTTCTCTTTGATCAAATTCAATATTGACATCATAATTTATTTTTTACATTGACTTTAGAGTCATAACTCAAGTCTAATAACATCAACCTAAGAATTCATGGATAAAAGAAGATAAAATTGTTAGCTAAGAGGATAGAAGAAGATAAGTCTCATTGAAAAACACTAAAGAAGAAGAAGACTTAAAACATGAAGTCTCACATAATTTAAAATATAGTTGGAATAATAGGTTTGGGCTTCCTTAGCATCCCCAACCTTTGTAATCTAAAATTTTATTTGTCATGAACTTTTAAGACTCAACTTAGAATGAAAATTGAAACTTTTAAGACTCAACTTAGAATGAAAATTGAATAACTTATATGTTGTCTACTCACTTTAGGTCAAATAAAAGTATTAAAGACCCTTCTTAAAGACCCTTCCATGAAGAGAGCAACACAAGTCCCTTTCATAAGAGGGCCTTAGATAAAAATATTTTGACCTCAAGCGAGGAGACATGCATATAAGCAAATCAATCTTCATGAAACAAAACCAACAAAAGATGAGTCTTACATACACCAAGGGATGTTATTTATATATATTTAGTTCCGTGACACTTCATGACAAAAAGGATGTGGGACTAAAAAGGTTAAGGACATCACATAAGTCAGCCCCAAATCTAGCATCCAAAATTACATTATTTTTGGCCTATCCTAGGTGATATGAGACTTCATACTTCAAACCTTCTTCTCTTTTCATGGCTTGGACAAATTTATAAATATCGAGATTAAAACTTGCTAATGTTAAATAAAAAAACATTTTATTAGACTTCTAAAATTAGACTCATTAACCTTTTATATATCATTTTGTTGACATAATTTGAACGTATGAAATATATAAATTGGTTGTGTAATTTGCATTATTGATTAAATACCTTCTATTATATAAAGTAAGAATGATTATTAACTTTATTCTCCTTGTTAAAACTTTCATCTTGTTCAAAACTTCTTTATTGATTTTTTCTTCTTCTTTTCATTCTAATCTTAATTGAACATCAATTTGACTTGTAAGTCTTTCTTATTCTTAAACTTACAAAACGATACTTGAAATTCAAAAAAAATATTAAACTCAAGCTTCTCAAGAAGCTTCAAGTTCTCGATAACCCCACCTTGACAATGCATAAAACTATCTTAAATTCAACAACATTGACATTGAATTTATTTTTTACATTGATTTTAGAGTCATAACTCAAGTCTAATAACATCAACTTAAGAATTCATGGATAAAAGAAGATAAAATTGTTAGCTAAGAGGATAAAAGAAGATAAGTCTCATTAAAGAACACTAAAGAAGAAGAAGACTTAAGCATGAAGACTCACATAATTTAAAATACATCAAAAATATTATAGTTGGAATGATAGGTTTGGGCTTACTGAACATCCCAACCTTTGTAATCTCACATTTTATTTGTCATAAACTTTTAAAACTCAACTATAATGAAAATTGAATAACTTATATGCTGTCTACTCACTTTAGGTCAAATAAAAGTATTAAAGAACTTTAGGTCAAATAAAAGTATTAAAGACCCTTCCCTAAAGAGAGCAACACAAGTCCCTTTCATAAGAGGGCCTTAGATAAAAATATTTTGACTTCAAGCGAGGAGACAGGCATATAAGCAAATCAATCTTCATGAAAGAAAATCAATAAAAGGTGAGTCTTACATGCACCAAGGGATGTTATTTATATATGTTTAGTTTCGTGACATTTCATGACAAAAAAGATGTGGGACTAAAAAGGTTAAGGACATCATATAAGTCAGCCTCAAATCTAGCATTCAAAATTACATTATTTTTGGCCTATCCTAGGTGATGTGGGACTTCATACTTCAAACCTTCTTCTCCTTTTATGGCTTGGACAAATTTATAAATATCAAGATTAAAACTTGCTAATGTTAAATAAAAAAACATTTTATTAGACTTCTAAACTTAGACTCATTAACCTTTTATATATCATTTTGTTGACATAATTTGAACATGTGAAATATATAAATTGGTTGTGTAATTTGCATTATTAATTAAATACCTTCTATTATATAAAGTAAGAATGATTATTAACTTTATTTTCCTTGCTGAAACTTTCATCTTGTTCAAAACTTCTTTATTGATTTTTTCTTCTTCTTTTCATTCTAATCTTAATTGAACATCAATTTGACTTTGTAAGTCTCTCTTGTTCTTAAACTTACAAAACGATACTTGAAATTCAAAGAAAATATTAAACTCAAGCTTCTCAAGAAGCTTCAAGTTCTCCAAAACCTCACCTTGACAATGCATAAAAGTATCTTATAATACTTTTTTGTTTGTTGCTAAATTCTTTATTCCTTGCATCTCAAATCTTTTCTAGATCAAATGCAACATTGACATCAAATTTATTTTTTACATTGATTTTAGAGTCATAACTCAAGTCTAATAACATCAACCTAAGAATTCATGGATAAAAGAAGAATTCATGGATAAAAGAAGATAAAATTGTTAGCTAAGAGGATAAAAAAAGATAAGTCAGAACACTAAAGAAAAATAAGATTTAAAGCATGAAGTCTCACATAATTTAAAATAGGACAAAAATGTTGTAGTTAGAATGATAGGTTTGGGCTTACTTTAACATCCCCAACCTTTTTAATCTCACATTTTATTTGTCATTGAACTTTTAAGAACTTAGAATGAAAATTGATTAACTTATATGCTTAATCTCACATTTTATTTGTCATTGAACTTTTAAGAACTTAGAATGAAAATTGATTAACTTATATGCTGTCTACTCACTTTAAGGTCAAATATGAGTATTAAAGACCCTTTCTTGAAGAGAGGGACATAAGTCCATCCCTTTAATGAGAGGTTCTTAGATAAAAATATTTTGACCTCAAGCAAGGAGACAGGCATATAAGCAAATCAATCTTCATGAAACAAAACCAATAAAAGGTGAGTCTTACATGCACCAAGGGATGTTATTTATATATGTTTAGTTCCGTGACACTTCATGACAAAAAGGATGTGGGACTAAAAAAGTTAAGGACATCACATAAGTCAGCTCTAAATCTAACATCCAAAATTACATTATTTTTGGCCTATCCTAGGTGATGTGGGACTTCATGCTTCAAGCCTTCTTCTTTCATGGCTTGGACAAATTTATAAATATTGACATTAAAACTTGCTAATGTTAAATAAGAAAACATTTTATTAGACTTCTAAAATTAGACTCATTAACCATTTATATATCATTTTGTTGACATAATTTGAACATATGAAATATATAAATTGGTTGTGTAATTTGCATTATTGATTAAATACCTTCTATTATATAAAGTAAGAATGATTATTAACTTTATTCTCATTGCTGAAACTTTCATCTTGTTCAAAACTTCTTTATTGATTTTTTTCTTCTTTTCATTCTAATCTTAATTGAACATCAATTTGACTTGTAAGTCTCTTTTGTTCTTAAACTTACAAAACGATACTTGAAATTCAAAGAAAATATTAAACTCAAGCTTCTCAAGAAGCTTCAAGTTCTTGACAACCACACCTTGGCAATGCATAAAAGTATCTTATAATACTTTTTGTTTGTTGCTAAATTCTTTATTCCTTGCATCTCAAATCTTCTCTCAATCAAATTCGACATTGACATGGAATTTATTTGAATTCATGGATAAAAAAAGATTGTTAGCTAAGAGGATAAAAGAAGATAAGTCCCACACTAGGGGAGAAGAAGACTTAAAGCATAAAGTCTCACATAATTTAAAATAGGCATATAAGCAAATCAATATTCATGAAACAAAACCAATGAAAGGCGAATCTTACATGCACCAAGGGATATTATTTATATATGTGTAGTTCCGTGACATTTTATGACAAAAAAGATGTGGGACTAAAAAGGTTAAGGACATCGTATAAGTCACCCCAAATATAACATCCAAAATTACATTATTTTTGGCCTATCCTAAGTGATGTGGGACTTCATGCTTCAAGCCTTTTTCTTCTTTCATGGCTTAGACAAATTTATCTATGTATCTAGCTAAAATCAAGGTCCAATTGAATAGAAGTCTACTTATATCTACAAAATCTTAAAAGATAAGAAGGAGAAAGTTCACGTTAAAAATTTATACAAGATTAAGAAAAAAGAAAAAAAAATCTAATATTCATTCTTAAAATGTAAAGACTTCATCTTTTTTTATTATCTTAACTGATAATGTAAATAGTTCTGATCAATTTATTTATGTTATCTTCTTAATTTATATTTATTATCCTTAAAAATCTAGATATTATGGTTAAGTTAAGAAATGAATAAAGTCCTATTTTCATTCAAAATGACAACCATATATAATTAAAATCATGTTAATAGTAATATAATTAAAACTACCCATTGTAACAACTCATTACCAATAATTCATAAAACTAATTATTACGAGAATTGTACCATAAATTCTTGTCGTCTTCTCTCTTTCAAAAATAGAAATTTTAATAGTTTCCGTAATTTTACGTCTATCAACAGAGTTCATGTGGTCTACAGGTAGCAGCAAAGTTGTTTGCCACTTCACAAATTAGTGGAGAAAATTGTCCCCACTAGCCTAGCAATAACATATGACTACTACATTTGAGCTGTTTTCTTTATTGAATATGATGACTTCCACTCCCAACAGCAGCCAATGTGCAACCACTAGTTTTTAACTCTTATATTAGACTTTGAGAAGACAAATAATTTGAGCAATAAAGCTTAAACTAACTCTAGACTACACACGAATTCTTTATCGTTCAGAAATTTGCACATGATAGAAGGTCAACCTTTCTAAGAATTCATGCTGAGTCTTGTCTATGTCTAATGAGAGTTTTCGAAGGATCCTTTAATTCGAGTGACTTGTTTGTCTTTGTTTAAGAGATTACTTTATTTGAGTTTGAAACATCACATGTCACTTTTCTTTTACCGAGTGGGGTGTCTTCATATTAGTAGGCTTTAACACTACAAATGTGGCTGATTGCTGCCACATTTTTAGTGCCTACCATCTGTTTTCCTAATAACTTTGTTGAGATACCAGTGGAATCAAGGCTAGAACGTTCAGTTCTGCTGTTTTTTCGTTGGGAGTTAGTAGGATGTGTACCTACCCATTCTGTCTCTACACAGTTCAATTAATCTGCCCTTTGCATTTCCCACTAGCCTTTGACTTAGATTAATCTACAGTTTTTACTTCACCAATTCTGTGTCATCTTTCCACTTTCATAGTGTGCTTCATTTTGACTTAAAATATAATTTTCATGTCCACCAAACAATTCTATGCACCTCAATACTTGAAAATCATTAGACGATTCAGGATCATTATGGTTTATATTAATATCTACACATTAAATTTTTTTATTGTAAATTGAAAAACATAAATAAGTAAAATGTAGGAATTGATCAGAATCATAGATACATGATGATTCTGAACTATCGAACAATTTCTCAAGATATTTTGGGTTTTCACATACCAACATGCTACAAGCTGATAAAAGCTCTACAAAGAGTGGAACGTGATTGCTCCTCCATAATGGGTTGCTATCACCTTTTTGACTTTTGCAACAACATTGCTCCTCCATAATGGATTTTCCATGTTAAGAAAACATCCAGAAAAAATCTCAAGCACTAGTATAAATTGAGAACTATCATATGGAAAGCAACACAAGCCAGAGTTTGTTGTTGATAAACGCAATACAAGATGGCAGACTCTCTCTTTCGTTTATTCGTGATTCTTCTATGCCTTTCTCATCTTATTTGCTTGAAAGCAGTACCAGTTACAAGTAAATTCTACTACAATATTTTTTATTTTATTCTAGTAGAGTTGTAGTTCTCCCTCATCTTCTTACAAATGACTTGTTTATATAAGCAGGAACTGAAAACATTATGCAAGGTCCCCAAGTTCATCGTAGACTGAAGAACAGCCACAAGGTGGTGTGTGCACTTTGAGGCCTTATGATTATTCCTATGTCAGTTTAAGACATGTCAATGAGCTTATGTTCCTTTTATTCAAATACAGGTTATCACCGAGAAATACTGGCACTCGGAGGAAGCAACCTTTACTGAGAGGATGGAGTTGGAACTCCATGACTATTCCCCATCAGGGCCTAATGGTCGTCACACTCCAAGAGCACCATAGCGTGTAAAATGGTGTGCTGAATGATACTTTGTCTAGGTAGCTGGTAGGTGTCCTCTGTGTAGTACAATCTTATATAATATAAGCAGCCATAATTTGGCCAATTCTCGAGGAAATTATGTTATGAGACCAGAGAATGAATTAACTAGAGTTGCATCCCCACTGCTTGGTATGATTATGTGAACTCACACTCATGTTTAAGAATAAATAATACATGCCCTCACAATGCGGAAATTATTCATACTGTTATCTAATCACAGATTATCATATGTAGTAATTTTGATGTATTTATAGTAATCATGATAAAAGCTATGACAAAGATCATGTCTGTTAAACTCAAACTCATGTTATTCAACTAATAATAGCATCAGAGCAAATTTGTGCATTACAATTACAAAATTTATATTACACCAGTTTTATTTTCAAAATAATGACAAGTATTTCAAAAGGATTTTTCACTCAAAGAATTCGTGTAGAAACAAAAACCTACCCCTACCCACAGAAAGGAAGCAGAAAGGAAGCGTACATAGATTTTATTTTCTTATTTTGGTAATTCACACTACATGCATGTAATTAAAGTAAGTCTCCAAAGCATGGCAATGGAGATCATTCATGGTGCTAGAAACCCTCCACCCCTCAAATAAACAATAGTTTAACTGAATAGTTGCTCACAAATTAGTGATGCATTAAGCATTAAACAAATGTATAGCCTTTCTTTTTGGTCTTTCTCTTGTCCACAATAGAAATATGGAGATTTAAAAGTGAAGAGCCATTTGTCCACCGAGAGCAAGTTGATAGGGATTGCATAACCATGTTCTTGGAAAGTGAAATCGAAACTAATCCAAAATGTTTATTTAATTTAAGTAATCAAGTTAGTTGGCCACTAAGTACACTTGAACATGGTAAAAAGCGATCCACAATGTTGATGGGGACATACTTTTGTCCACCACTCCCATATAGGCCTATTCTCCAACATATCTTATAAAAGTCTAAGGACCAATATAAATAATATTCATTGTGACTTATGAAGTTAGTGGAATTAAGTAGAAGCACATTAGATCAGAGACTCGTGTCTGTATATTGCACGTAAGTATGGAGATTCGATTTTAATATGCTTGATATGTTTAATATGTAGATTGGATGTGTAAGCTTATAACAGGAGGTTTTAGATAGACCATATTCTAATGTAGATTACAATCTCTTTGCAATAAAATATCACAGACATAAAT
>Ga0099825_1004353_pt1 | contig 18602 bp, 5 predicted proteins | sample SiratroredBW_FD_76838 | JGI IMG/M metagenome (GOLD analysis project Ga0099825, IMG submission 76838) | Root nodule microbial communities of legume samples collected from California, USA - Siratro red BW | ecosystem: Host-associated > Plants > Roots > Nodule | place: USA: California | collected... | reverse complement strand
TATATATATATATATATATGCTTATTTTATGATTTTTTTAAGGAATTATTTTATGAATGTTAGTTCATATTTTCTTCATACTAAAATTCAGTCTTTCATTATAAAGCTAAATGAATAAAGTTGTTTCAGGTTCCTTGGAGTAATGCAAAAATAAAAAACTAATTTTTTGTTGTTGAAGCTTTGAAGGCTTTTATACAGCAGACGGTGCAAGTTATGTTCTTTATTTTTCAATTTCTTCTCTGATAATATGGAGTATGTTAGATTAACCACGGACTGATTTTTTTTTTTTCATTTTTGTGTTCTGCAAAATCAATTTATAGATTAGTTTTAAAAGTGATATCCTTTTTTCAAATGAAGTTGATGGTTTTGACTTTTTTGGGTTTAATTGACATGGATATGGTGTTAGGTATTTAAGTGTCACTTTAAATCATATTGAATGAAAATATAAAAAAAAATATAATATATAAGAAAAAAATTATAAAATCAATGTTTTAAGATTTAAAGTTAAAGTAGTGTATTTTTTTTATGTGAACATATTCTTGTCTTATTGTTATAAAATCTTCTCCTTGTTTCCCTTCTTGATTTTTTTCACCATATACTATTAGAGTCCATGTCACTTATTATTCATCTTGTACCCTGTATAATGGGTGGGGGTAGCTGAAGATGGGTTATTTGTTACTTATTATTCATCTTGTACCTTAGATTTATAACTTGGATTTCATTCCAATTCAACATCAATATTACGTTTATTTCATGATTCCTATTCTGTTTTATATCTTCTTAAACAGATTGTTATAAACATCATATCATGGCTTTCAATGAATTCATGTGGTCTGACTTATTAAAAGGAAGAACATCTTTCATTAGCCGTACAGTAATAAATAAGTAGAGTTATACATCAGAATAAATCCGCAGTTAGTCCCATTAATTGATTGAAGTAAATTAGCACATATCAATTGCCATATGATAGAGCAAGGAATAGATTTGATGCAGAACTATATAAATTGCAGAAGTTAATTTTAATTTTATTCTACTAAACTAAAGTATTTATATAATTATATGAAATCAACCATATATTTGATATATGATAACTTGTAGACTAGTCATTATATTAAGGTAGTAGTACATGGTACAATAGGGCTGAAACAAGCCAAGCTCGATTACATAGTAGAAAAAACACTAGCTCACGCATAAAACTGTTTATTCTTGAATATCCACGAAAGTACAAGAAAACATCATACACAAAACACATTGTTGTTAGAGCCAAAAGGCAAGAGTCCATAGAAGTTGTCCTCATTCACCTATAGTTGCGGTATACAGGGGTATACATGCAACTCTCAGCATACTTCACAAGATCCTGAGGTCGAGGAAGACGAGTGGCCAAGCCTACAAAAACAGTTGAAACAGTTGTTTAGTTTACAAGCAAATAAATGAGGATGAAAGAGTCTAGAGAATGAATGCACACCCAGTTCGTAGGCCTTGGCAGCAACATTTGCAGCTATATTGGCTGAGATTTTTCTGATATTAGAGAATGGTGGGTAAATCAAACCATTTTTGTAGTTCTCCTCGCTAACTTGCTTAGCCAAGGCTTCAGCTGTACAATTCACAAGAAGAATGTCAATGAGTTCATCATTCCATTCTCAATTTTACAATATCTAAAAGCTTTGTTTATGTGTAAGCTAAGCACTGCTTGTAACATATTAATAGATTGCAATATTTGATAAAATATTTTGGGACTGTGTACGTATAAAATAGTTTTATCAAGTACTCGCCATTATGTTCATTGGATTGATCTTGCTAAATTTGTCACATTCACTTACAAGCTGCTAGAAGCATATCATCATGTACTCGAATAGCTCCTGAGATTACTAAACCCAAACCAAAGCCTGGGAAAATGTAAGCATTGTTGGCCTGAGTTAACAAGGAAAGCATCAGACACCATGTTCTGCTGTTCAAGCAACGAAAATATAGAAACAATAATGAGTTTGGAGAAGACTATAAGACCTGGCCAGAAGCATAAACCTTGCCCTTGTATTCAACAGAATCAAATGGACTCCCACTAGCAAAAATTGCACGACCCTTTTTTGGAAAACAAGCAGATAAATTAATATTCTTGCAAAAATGTACGAGTGTTGAGCATAATTTGCATCAAAGAATAGCAACCAGGCCTAGAGAAAGATGTGATTATCATCTCTTTACCTCACTCCACTGATAAGCCTCTTCAGCAGTACACTCAGACTGCGAGGTAGGATTGGAGAGAGCCAAAATGAGAGGTTTCTGCAAGTCAGCATGGCAGCGCAGTTCTTATGTAAAACTATATATCTAAATACACACACACAAATACTCATCTACAACAAGAGTGAGATTAGGTTTTACATCATTGTTTGCAGTCATAGCCTCAACCACTTCCTTTGTAAATGTTTTTCCCACTCCCGATGATCCAATCAAAACTGTAGGCTTGATCACCTGAAAAATGTGCAGTAATTAAGGAGAAGGACATATCTAAAGCAACCTATTGAAGACCATAAGCAAACATATTAAACACCTTGACGGCCTCTAGAAGACTATTGACTGGCTCATGTTCATGAGCCCAAGGCTTCTTGAAGTGTTGGAGTGAATTCTTCCTGGAACTAACAATTAAACCCTGCAACACAATGAAAAAAATGCTTTGGAAAGCTGAACAAAACTAAAATTTGATAAAAACAAATGAATCAGCAGAGAAGATTTTCATGCAGAAACATGTCAAGCTCTCTACTACCTTCGAGTCTACAAGCCATATCTTCTTGCGACTCTCTTCTATAGGTGCCTTAGTCTGCCAGAGAAACAAATAGAAAGACATATAGAAAGTCACCAATTGTGATTTAAAATGAACTCAAGAAACCAGTGTTACTAAATGAACGGCTCATTCACCTGCTTTGACATCTCAAGAGCTATTAGCTCTGCTATACCGGTTCCTGCCTGAAAGTGCACAAACAATGAGTTAGACAAACTGATTTGTTAAGTAACAAAACGATGGGCAATTGATGGCTTCTATTATCACCCTCAGAATAAAGATGAAATTTAGATAATGAAAAAATTGAATGACATAAAATGCATGATGCTAGATACTCCTTTATTACTTTAGTTGCTTCTCTCCACTTCCGCAGCATGGAAAGAAGCATAAATAACAAGTCAGAAAAAAGGGGCAAAACAGAAAATGGTCTTACTTCTCCAGCACCAAGAAAGAGGAATTTGTGCTCAGGCAAGGTACCACCAATGAGCTTCAGGGCTGCTACAACACCAGCCAGAACAACAGATGCAGTCCCCTAAAATAACACATTAACAATTACAACATATTTGCAATATTCAAGAAATAGACGCCTGATTTTGAGAGACAAAGTACCTGTATATCGTCATTGAAAACAAGATGAGTTGTACCATATTTAGCAAGCAACTCGAAAGCATTGTGATTTGCAAAGTCTTCAAACTGCAAAAATCATTTGAAATTGAAAAAATGAGGCATAATAATCAAAGAAAATAGGTTTAGAAGCCACATAAACCATGCATGGAAAATTTGTACCGACCTGTACAAGAACTTTTTCTCCGTAGTTTTGCTTCACAGCAGTCATGAACTCATGCAGAAGTTCATAATATTCCTAAAAAGAAACCATTAAAGTTGCCTCAGATCAAAACAAGTTATTAACTGTACAATAATATGATAAAATAATTCTTAGCAAGACATATATCTTATACAAACCTGCCCAGTTGCCCTTTTCTGTTTAAGCCCAATGTAAAATTCATCGTTCAGTAATTTCTCACTATTTGTCCCCACATCGATAGTGATAGGCAAACACTGACCACAAAAATAAAATCAAATGTAAGAAAGAGAGGAAGAAATAAAGAGGACAAAACACAAACATCATATGTAACATGCAACAACAAATGGAAAATGCTTACAGCTGAAGGACGAACTCCTCCTAGTGCCGTGTACAAAGCCAATTTACCAACAGGAATCCCCATCCCCTGAAGCACAACCAACGTAATTTGTTATGTGTTCATCTACTTTCTCATGTCTAAATTTTCTGTGTAAATTAAGACGTTCAATTCCCCTGCATATGTACCTGACATCCAAGATCCCCAAGTCCCAAAATTCGCTCACCATCAGTTACAACAATAACTTGAATACTCTTCTCAGGCCAGTTTTTCAAAACCTCAAGGATTTTACCCCTGCAAATGGCCAACAACTTTACAACTCTGCACCGAATGTGACTGAAAGTTGCATACTAATGCAGGAAAATAAAGAATTATACTTTTCTTTCAAACTAATGTAAAGACCCTGAGGACGCCTGAATATGCTCCCATATTTCTGGCAAGCCTCCCCAACAGTAGGAGTATATACAACTGGCAGCAATTCCTCAACATTGTCAATGAGAAGTTTGTAAAACAGCCTTTCATTCCTCTCCTGTTTACAAGAACAAAATACTGCGTAGTTACTTCTCAGCTTTCATATCCTCATTTTATATAAAATATTTCAGTTTTCACAAAATTCTTGCCTGAAGGTCCATCATGGCCACGTACTTTTGCAAGGGAACCTCATATTGCCTGATGTTGTGCATCAGCTTCTTCTCCTATAGAGAGCACAAAGAAATAATGAGACAAAAGAGGGAGAGGAAAATAATACTCTCAGATTTTATATAAAACTACTATCAGAAGGCACAAACCTGAAGTGACTGATTGCTGACAGTGGGAGGTAGAAGCCCACGCAAATAGTGTGCATCCCTCTCTTTCTCAGTGAAAGCTAGCCCTTTGTTGTACTGTGGATCCCTTAGCAAAGAGTAACCACTGCATGTAGCACAAATTGTTATAGAAACTCAGAGTCAGATCAGAGAGGTATTTCTATCTACTAAAAGAGGAAATAGTCCTTGCACTCATAAAGGAAAGGATTTTTATACAACTATCTAATCACAACTTACTATATACAGTAAATTCTCGATCTTACATTAATTATCTTAAAAATCATTCTAACATGAATTTTAATTGGTTTACCATGTAAATTTGTCTACAATAACAGTACCTAGAAATAAAGAGGTTACTAAAATCAACCCAGTAGTAACGGAAAAAAGAAGCAAAATGGCAGAAAAAAAAGAAACACATAGCTATCAGCTAACTAAAATGCACAAAATTCCATGTAAAGATACAAAAGAAGCTACATCCATTTCAACTTAGAAATAAAATGTTAAGCATGAGCATACACACCACATGTAACTGAACTAATGAAGAAGTAAAAGGATTGAGAAAGTGCATGTGATGTGAGTAGGACCTGGCAACTGAGAAAGTCCATGGGGTGACAAGTTGATCCTCGGTGGCGCGATCCTCGCCGTAGACATCCTCAACGCCGCCGCTGACGGTGGATCTGGGGCTGAGGTCCAAGACTGACTCTCCATCTCTCAACGGCTTCAGTATGCTCTCCATCTTCCTACCAGTCACTTTCTTCTCTTCTCTCTCTTCTTCTTCACCAGTGCTGTGGATATTATTATGTTGACCAACCTTTGAGTTTACACGCATCACAACTTTCTCTGATATTTTGCTCTTATCACCGCCACAGCAGCCAGAAATTCCGAAGTTTTTTGAGCACCCGTGTCCCTACTTTACAAACGTTACATGTCAAACACACAACAATTATGAAGAGAAGTCAAGGGAAGAGTGCGCAAGTGGGGTGCATGTGTCAATTTTCGTCATTTTTTTATTTGAAAAACCATGCCAAGTCTCGTCTTTTGTGCTTAATCCTCATTATTTTGCTTCGTTTTGTAGATGGTTAACTAATGGTGACCATGTTCGAAAATTTCAAATTTTAACCAAAAACCAATAAAATGCGTTAAAAACGAACTATCTCTGGGTGAAAGTGATTAATTACCATTAAACTGGCTATGTTCAACGAAATCATACAAGGGAGAGAGAGAGAGAGGAAAAAGACAAAGGCTTTGTCTCTGTTCGGCGACAGTAGATGGAATTTGTAGATGACAAGGTGGAATAGGTGGCACTGTGAGGTCCGAATTGGCTTGAGGAAAAGTTCTTGTCTGCTGTCACGTATTCTTGTTGGATAAAGGGGGATTGGATAATGTTAAGAGAGTTGTTAAAGCAATAATTTTCTCTTTTGCTACAAAATCCTTTATTTCAAAGTACACATTATTAATTATATTACAGGTATGTTTTGTAATATAATTGGAGAAACGTGTCCAAATTAGAAGGAAACGACCACTGTTAAACACGTGGTTCCTCAAGGTGAGTTGTTTGCCCTGAAGAAACAAGGATGGGAAATTCTTAAACTAGAGAGAACTACTAACCTGGGATATTGATCATCACACGCAACGTTAGTTAGGATATTCTAGTGTGTAGTACTTTGTATAAAAAAAATATGGATTGTTAATGTAGGGATAACTCTTTTTACTCTTTTTTTAGAATATAGAGAGAACTTTTTCTTTAAGGAGAATAAAGAGATAACTTGAAATAACTTCTTAGCATTTGAAAATGATTGGTATAAACAAATTGATAGTTTGAAACAACTTTTTCTTTAAAATTTTGAATTGAGTTTTTATTAAAAAAAATTATATTATTAAGTGTTTAAAATATTTTTTTATTATTTTCAACAAATGAGTTGACTGTTGTTATTGTTTTTTTTCCTTAACTTTCGTTCAACTCGTTTATTTTTTTTTTTCAATCTCTTTTCACTTGTTAATTAAAGAAATTTATAAATCACATTCTTTATCTGTGTCAAGTCTTTACTACCACTAATAATACTACATTGAGTATATACACATTAGTCCTGATATTTTGTATCGAAGAATTTCTTCAAAGTGTTATTAATCAACTTCATAGTTGTTAGATGATTCCATATTGGAGTGATATGTCTTGTGTTGAATACTTAATTATGTTTAATTTACTTAACTTGTGGCTCGATCTTGAACTTTGGTTTGAGCTTTGGCAAGACTCGTCAAGTTTTGTAACATATGTCTTATGACATTGTCATATGATGCTTTTGAAACTCGTTTGCTATTCATATATATTGACACATATGAGAATTGAAACTTCATCCAAAATTTATGAGATTTCGTTTGATCTTGTGTATGTTGTGTCGTTAAGCATGTTTTTATGATAAGTGCATTTTGTATCTAGAGTTTTAAATGTGTCTTGTGTCTTATTATCTCTTTCTTTCTTGTTCATTGTTCAAAATATAATTTTTAATTTGTGTTTCATCTAGTACATACATACTAGGTAACTTTGTTAGACATATTAAAATTGTCTTCTTTGTTATAAGCAAAATATAGATGTTTTAACCATGTCTCATTTAGTGTTCTATCATTTTGATGTTAGTTATATGTTAGTAGGATTAAAAGACTAAAGAAAATTATTACACTTGATGTTAAGTTTATACAAATTGTAATAATGTGATACAATTATAATTATATATTTATTGTTCTTATGGATGATAAAAGTATATTGTTAATATTGTATTAACAATAATATTTGTATTAACAATGTAGGTATATTAATTAATTAATTGTAGATATTGGAAATGATAATTTGTTTGGATTCTTTGAGCTTTAATTAAATTACATAAGTTTAATAAAAATAGAATGTGAGACAAAACATGTATTGAGCGATGAATTTGTAAATTCTAAAAAATATATTTTCACAACTATTAATATTGATTTAAACTTAAAAGAACATATGTATAATAGAATGTTTAGTTTAAGTATAATCTTTGTCAAGATTAATATTTTTTTTATTTATACAGAAAGACACTCAAAGCATAACAATTAATTTTAAAATAATCATATTTTACACAATTGTGAGTGAAATGTATCCCATTACACATGAATTATAGTCACATAAAATGTGACATGTTTTTACATTAGTTCTATCTTTAATTTATGTAGAATGTGATTAAACATAGTTTTCTAATTAGTGTAATATAACACATTTCGGATTGATTATTCTCTTTTATGAATGAAGAACAACATATATTGACTATTAATTAATATAGAAAACTCTTCACTTTTTTTTATATCAATGACATTTAGAATAATTTAATAATTGATGTAAAATACTAAAAATAATTAATGTAAACATTTATATAATAATGAATAAATACATTTTATAAGATTTTTGAAAATAACTATAGAAATATCATTAAAAAAATTAAAATCTATGATTTGCATAACATTTTTTACATAATTCTTAAATAGTTCATTATCTTTATTAATAATTACTTTTTACTGAATAACTTGATTTAGAATTCCTTTTATTTCAATTTTTCCTTGCAGATAACTCCTTATTAAAAGATTTGAGTCCTGTTTCGTTCCAATCAATAATTTGTTAGTTGTTTTGAAGCTACTATTAATTTTAAAAAAATTGAATTAAGTAATAATAGTAACGATGAAAAAAAAAAAAAAACTACAATATAAGATAATGGTTAACAATGATTTCACGTTTTGACCTGCCAATGATTGAGATTGTTTCTTTATGGATTCCTGGTTGTGAAGCCCTAAAGCACTATAAACATAATTCTAATTAAGATAATTGCTAAATGCACCTCCACAAGATTATCATTCGGAAAAAAAAGCAAAAACATGTTTAGGAAAAAAAGTATCAAGCTTCCAATATTATCATTCCGCAAATAGAAATCCAAGACTCTGACAGCTGTGCCCAAATCCTGGCCCAATGTCTTTGTACAGTGGGAGATCAGAGGTGCGACCTTTTCTTGCTGTACACCCATAATTTCTATCTGCACTTCCATAATTTCTATGTGCACCATTGGAGGTGGTTAAAGACCCAACTGGCCATTGAAGATACATAACAGCAAAAAGGTATACATGTATGGTTCCAACTAGGCTGCTTTTCCCTTTCAAATAAAAAGCAGATAATTTTGCAAGTGTCTATAGAGAAGGGGTGCGTATAATGAGAACAATAATGTTAAACAATGGATATAGAGGAGAAATGAAAGTGGCTTTTATCTCACCATTACCTAACTAAGCAACAATGGTCTTTTGGGTCCTTAGTGATCCCTAAAGCAGCATGTACTTTATTTTGTCTTTGACAAAATGGCTCTATTGTTTGCCATGGCCACTGCTTTGGAAAGAAATAGACAAACTAATCCACACACCGACTAAAGTTCCCTCAAATAATACCACTGACCCACTTGTAATGTATGCCCATTACTATCACACAATCACACTTTTCCATCCCATAATTTTTCTAAATCATTTATTCTTTCAAGGTGTAGTCTTTCAGTATATCATATAAACTCATTTATATTTATGAATGTTCACAAGTGCCATTGAGTTGAGTTTTGTTACATCTACTATCTGATGAGATTAAAATAATTTGGATTAAATTAGATTGAGTTGGACTTGTGTTTATTTTAACTAAAATTGAATCAAAGAAACATGGCAAATAATATGCTGAGTTGTGTTGAGTTAGTGGATATCTAAATATAAACATTATTGTTTAAAATTTAAAATTTATTATTTTTCTTTTACCATTTTATTTTGATATAACTTTCAAATAGCTATATTATAAATCACTTTGTTTAGATAATGCGATTAAATAAGAAAAAAATTGGAAACGAAGATACGGATCCCAAATTTTCAGATTCAATGATTTTATTTATTTGTATTTTGCTAAAAGAGGCTTAAGGAGCCTTTTTTTGAGATTGAATAATGGCACACGACGACAAGTGCGAAGCCACCCAAAGTGATTATAAAGTGTAGTGGTATCATAAAGACGCGCCTTTCAATTAAATAACTCATTATTTGTATCATACGTGATAACTGCGAAGCAGGTTCCAAACTGCATTAAAATCATAATAAAAAAGTTAAAATAATGATTGAGACAATCTTTTTCAAATTAGATAGGATAATCGTATAAGGTGGAATTCTTCCTCCAAGTATTTTAAGAAATTGTATATCCAATGCTTAAATTAATGTAAAAATACCACTAAGTTTTGAATTCAAGCACTAATAAACTCGGTCGTTTTATATAATATTTCGAATTCAAGTATTATAGTTGGAAAGGAAAATTCAATAAAAAGTAATTAGTTATGTTTTTCTATTTATATGTTTAATGGAGAGTGAAAGTAACCATTTTTAATAACATAACATCTTCAATATAGAAAAAGTTTAGAGATACCTTATTAGAAATATATTTATGCTAAAATGAAATTTAAGATCTTGAATTTTAAATCAGATTTTGGGCCATAAAAATAAAATTATAATAGATTAACTTAAGTTTATAATACAATCCCATTGATTGAAACTTTAAAAATATATTTAAATTTATAAAAGAAACTTTATTTATTTATTAAAAACATTTAAAAGCTAAGATTAATGATTTAAATTTTAGATTATTAAAAATAAAGTAAAAACATAAGGATGAAAACAAAAATTTATTCATTGTATATGAGTTAAAATCAAAAAATTCTAAATTTTAGAGATAAAAAAATATAAAATAAAATTCTATTATATATATATCAAAACTAAAAGATAGTTTTATAAGGTTGAAAATGCGTTGTAAGTTTATAAGCAAATAAATAATATTGGTTTCATTCGGTTAACAAATACCTTATTGAGTAATAGTATTTCTTCACATCTGTACTATTTCTGCCAATTTTTTTTGTTTTCTTTGTCAATCTTAATGACCCCTGTCACTAATATTCTAAACTTACAATATCTTCTTTTATGCGTAAACAGTAGAATAATTAAACTTCACTGTTTGATATGTTCACTTCAGTTTTGATCAACATTTAAATTAAAATTATGGCGAATTTATCACTGCTATTTCATTTTTTTTCTAATTTGACAATGGGACTTTAACTATTTCTTTCTATTTTTTTAATGAGATTTCAAGTGATTTAACCTTTTAGGATTGACTTAGTTTAAACGCTAAAATAATTAATTACATACTTCATGACAATTTTAATTAAAATGCCTTACCATAGAAGAAATTAATAAGGATAAATAGAACAGCAGAAATTTAGAATGATCAGAGCGCTGTGACAGAGAAAGACCAATTGAGGAACAAGGGAGACATAAAGGCTCTAATAAAGCCAATTTCCAACTCACCAAACTTGAAAAGCTGTAAATTAAATTTCTGCACACAAAACCAATAGGTGCATTAATCTCCCACTTTAACTTATTATTGTGCAAAGTCGCGGTAGGTGCTTGCCTTTATTGGGAACTGAGAAATTCCAAACCACAGGAGGAAGACACGCACAAAAAAATTTCACAAACAAACACATCACATCTCTTTCTTTCTTTTTTTTTTTTTTTCTTTCATTCTTTTCTTCCATTACACTAGTATGTCACCAACATTTTCAAACCCCAAAATACAGGGGAAAACGAAAAACAAAGTTCCAAAACACTAATATACAGTGTAGTGTAGTGAACCGAAACAAGACAGTATAAGCAAAAACACAAAATAAGCATGAGGACAATCATCTCCCAAGAACCGATCCAAAAAAGCCAAAGCTGCTACATCGTATAAGAGCAACAAAGTCACGTGACATGTCATCCATGTCACGCGCAAATGATCAATAACTCTCATGACGTAGCAGCAAAAAATATGCAGAAGGTTCTGTTCATGCGAGATGACAAAGGTTCTAGTTCTGAAAAATGGAAGTTGAAAACAGTGGAATGCGATCTTGTTCATCTGCTCCATGAAGTATTATACGGGGATTCAAGATATGCCATTTTTTTCTGCAAGTTGAGGTCTTTGTAGAACTTCTTAATGAATTCTTCGGCTGCCACGTCGACCTGGCTATCCCCGTCGTCTTTGAGAGGGAAGGGTGAGTCGGTGACTCTGAGTTGTTTGCCAATAGGGCTTTTCCCGAAGGCGGGGAAGGGAGAGTTATGGGCGTCGTTGTTGAGGATTTCTAGAACCTTCTGAACGGCGGAGAGGGTGGAAACGTCGTCGTAGTGGGAGGGTTTGGAGAAGCGGTGGTTTTTGTGGGCGCGTTTGGCGGCGTGGAAGGGGATGACGGGGCTGTTGCTGCAGCTGAACTCGTAGTCGCGTGGGGAGATGAAGGTGGCGTGGTTGTGGTGGGAGCGGGAGGTGAAAGAGGCCATGTAGTGGTGGTTGAGTATGAGGTTGTTGACGAAGGCCTTCTTGCCACGCTTGAGCATGAGATGGAAGTCCGCCATTATTTTGCTCTTGGCTATTCCCTTCCTCAACATGAAGAACATCACACGTACGATGTTCCATACCTTCTTCGCCACCACCTGCGTGCTTCCCTCAATTTCCATTTTCTCAATGTCTTTTTTCTTCTTCTATTTTGTGTCTTAACACAGAGATCGAGAGAGAGAGAGAGAGTAATAATTGAATGATTGGATTGTGTTTAGGTATGCAGTGGGAGAGGAGGGTAGGAGCTATTTAAAGGACTCACTTCATATGCAAGTGCCACACGCTTCTTCTTCCTCTTATCATGTTATCATTATTTCTTTTCATTTTTTTTAACAATTCATTTAAATATTATATATTTTTTTCACAAAGAAAATATATAACTAGTTGAGGTTAGACATTCCTTAACCAAATATCAATACATTTAACACAATATCTTCTTCCAATAAATTTCAGAACTTATCAAAGCAAAAATAATATAGAACAGAAGAGAACCTACCTCGACAAAAATAATCCAATAGACGAACCGGTAGCGGCAACACAAATCTAGTAGGGGCAAATAATGGTCTCTTTATAACTATCACTTAATAATGTCGGCAAATAATGTTTTTTTTTTTGTATTAAAGATGTTTCATAATATTTTATTTTTTCTATTATACAACACACTTTGATTTGAAAAGTCTTTTATTATAATGCTTAAACCTAATAAAAGATTATATATTTACTACATATGCTATTTTAATAAATATTTATAGAAATTTGTATTTTATAGTGATAAACAAAAAATTATGATTACTTCATAGGTTGATCATTTCCATTTTTTTTCAAGACTTATCACATGACTTTAATTTTTAAAAATGATCATTTGAGAATGCTATGAGGGTTGAAAACCAAGTTGGGATGAAAATTTGAACTTAGTAGTAGTTTTTTGCGTTGTACTAATCATTTCCAGTTTAACTGATCAAAGACTAATTTCATTTATCATTGTAATGATTCAACAGGTTTCCTTTAAAAAATAGGGTTTCATATAATGTGATTAATAGCTATTGTGGGGATGCAATGTCGAGCAAGAAATAGGGAAACTGAAGACAGTTCAAAAGCTGGTTCTAGTTATTTTGATTCAAAGCTCATCGCATGAACGTTTCATACAATGTCAACAGTATTTATAAAGGAAACTTTGAGGCAGCCAATGTTGCAATTTTTTGTAGTGAATTTGAAAGGTTTGCATAATATTAAAATAAATAAAATGTTTTCCTGATTAAATATATATTTATATATAGTATCAATTTTAATTTTTTATTATTTGTAAATGACGTAGTTTTTTTTTTTTTTTTACCGTGGTTGTCGACCAAATTCTGTCTCACTAGAGAAATAAAGGCAGCTCGAATTCATAAATTGAATAATTACAGAATGTCATTTCTTTTAATACCTATAAAGATTCACATGCAAGAAGTTGAGCATTAATTAATCTCATAATAAATACATAAAATTTTATCGAATATAATTAAGTAATACATAATTTGTCAATAAAGAAGTTATGGGTACCACTTATATTAAAGAAACAAAGAGATAACGTTAAGTTTTTTTAATATATTCACTTAAATAAATTTAGTCGGGCTCAATATATTTTCAAACCAGGAAGGTCTAATACAGAATAAAAAGTATTATTTCCCGTACAACAATTGAATTAGTTATTTTAACTTAGGTAATAATATTAAAATTATTGATGATTTGTATCATTTTCCAGAATTATCGACCTATTAGCTTTCCATTTCTTGATTTCTTTTGAGTTAACTAATTAATCAATTTTCACTTATTTTTTTGTATAAAAGAAATACAGTATAAAGTTTGGATACAACTCTTATGAAAAGTATCTAGACAATTTTCATAAAAAGAAAGGACTAGCAATTAATAAAAAAACGTAGAGCTTATTTAATATTTTTAGCGGTACAACTTCCTCATTCATCATTTATATTTTGTTCAAAATTATTCTTAATTACTTTTCATCTGATTAATTAATGTAAATGAGAAAAAAAATCGGATTAATTATCTTCCCGATTTAATAGTTTATTTCGTTTTATTATTTTCAAATTTATTTCAATATCGTCTTATTATTTTAAATTTCTTAATTAATTTTCTTAAAAGATATATAGAAATTTAGTATCTTAGTGAAAGGTAGAGTCCAAGAAATTAATTTGGCACGTTTTAATTAAATACATTTACATGAAAATAATAATAAAATAAAAAATATATTAAATTATTTTTCACTTCTTAAGCATAACATTTGTTTATGCATCAGTCTTTATATGAGAAATCTTATCTAATATTATTATTTTTATACTTTACCTAATTTCTAATAAAAAGTAATATAGATATAGATATAGATAAATAGACTGGAGGGTGAGGGGAAATTTATGTGACAATGACAAGATTGGTATTTAAAATTGTGGTATTGGTGTTGGTAGGTTGGTGCATTACAAGGAATGTACGTTGGAGTTTACTCGAAGCTGTCCATGATGGAAACCCATATTTATTTATTTATTTAACTAAATTGCATTTTTACAGTTTAATAAATAGAAGTATTATTAAGAGTAGTTAGTCGATATTCAACTCCGTTTCTTTAAACATAGTTTTAAATTTAAATTTTATGAATATAGAGAGCATAATTAATAAAAGAGACGCTACTAGAAAGAATTACTCAAAATTTTCAATAAAAATTATTTACCGTAAATCAAATGAAAATTAGTTATAGGTAAATATATTTGCATAAACAAATCATTAGCGACACTGTTTGAGATTTTTAGTCAAGTATTAGCATTTGCCGTGCAGACTAAGTATTGATTAATTGTATTTCAACGGCGTAATCTCTACCGTCCATTTCCACTTATATATTTTTTTTCTGCCTATTTTTTCGTACCTTATTATTCGACGAAAGCGCGATGTGTCAACACGTTGACTGTTCAAATTACATTTTTGGTCATTGAAATAAGTTAACATTATTTATATACGTTTTACTTTTTAACTACTTTTTAATATCTATGTGACTTTTTTGAGCAAGAAATCAATTATATTAATAAGTAAGTTTCATGGAAGTATGCATGAAAATAAAAAATCACGAAAGAAAGAGTAATGTTTGATTCCTGGAAATAGATTAGATACTATCAAGGTGCTTTTTACTAATTAGTTTAACCATAAACTAATTTTTATTTATAATAAAAACGATTTATTTATTTTATTAGCTTTTACTCTTTAAAAATGTTTATCCAATAGAATGCATGTATGTACATATAATAAATAAGGTACATTAAAAGGTGACACCAATGATTGATGCCCCTGTTTGGACCAATTTGAGCACTGCCAAAACAAGAGATCCATAATCCTCTTGCAATCCCTTTCAAATATCATTAGAGAGGTGTGATTGCTCCAGCCATTAATTGAGATTACCTCTCAAATAATACAACTCCACATTGTAATTTGTAATTAAAGATCCCAACAACACTGAAAAATACATATATATTCTACACCTCTCAATTAGAGTAGCAAAAATATAAGTCCCACATCGAGTGAGAATAATACATCAGGTGTAGAACGCTATCAGTACCACTCGCTCAACCAGTACCATGTGTGTGCCTAATAATATCTCACTGCAAAATCGCACTCATCACCCATCGTGTTCTCTTAGAAGACCACAGAAAACATGAACTGTGCGTAATTCGTTAATATGTGTCATTGAATATTCAAAATAGAGTTTAATTTAATGATTTCAATTACAATAATAGACACAAATTATCCAAATATAACATGCTTATATCTTACACCTACAATCTGTCTTATGTAACATGTCTCTGTCTGCCAATGTCTAGTGGCAACCTAATCTCTGGAGTTGAATATTTAGGTATGAAAGATCAATTCTCACATTAATTCAGAACAAATGATTGCACAGTTTGTACTATTTAAAAGACAGACAAAAGTAAAATATATGCAACCTCTGCGCATATAATGACTAGTACTATATTTAAATACAGCTAATCTGTTAGCTGAAGGGGATTTTAATGTGGAATTGAATGTGTAATTTAACATTTACAAAATTTCTATTAATTAAAAAGTTTCACAGTTTGAGTTCATTAAAAGATAAATTATAGTGATTTTTATGACTGATCTTTAAATTCGTGAATTTTGAATCAAAGTAAATTAATAAATCTTATTTTCTTCAACTACAAGTAAAAAAGTTGGGGTAATAATCATAGTAATAATTTCACCCCATAATATTCATACTAAATTAGTTTTTCAAGTTAGACTGGTTTGTTTTTAATAACGAAGTTGAATATGAAACTTTGATAATTATTTTCAAAATTTTAATTTTACTTTATTAAAAAAATATAATAGTTTAAGGTGACTCTCGATTATTTATAAAACAACTAATTGAAGCGTATAAATAATTATTTTTTATTGAGAAGGACTTTGCAAAACAATAGAGAATTCAAAACCGCCTTAAAAGATATATGTTTCGGTGAACAACGTCATACTGTCATACTAATGTTTGAAAATCATAGTCTAGAAAAGAAAGCATGCACTTGTTATGCTAAACCTTATCTAAATAACTACTTCGAAGTAGTTTATGTATGATATTTTTATCTGTGATTAAGGGGTGACAAAACATACTTTGTAACATTTGATGTAGACTAGAGTTCTTACTTTGTTTAATTTATTGCTATTATTGGTCTCAAGTGGGCTGAGGGATGGTTTTGTAACATTGTATGAGAACGGAAAATCGAGCACAGGTGTTTATGTTTGTGTTCACTAATTATGATATATCATACTCCAAATTTATACTTTTAACATTTATATTAAATATGAATTTTATTAAATGACAAAGAATTATTTAATATTCAAACTTTAGTACAAATAATTTTGTGTAAGATAAAATTCCGTTCCCCTCACAGTAATTTGTTTTCATTGAATCTTTTATGAAAAAGTTATTTTATGTTCTTCAACTTTGTTTACATTGTTATATGAGAGTGAGAAAATAAAGTAATGTTTTATTTTTTATAGAAGTAAAATGTTGTAATAGAGAATAAATTTAGGAGTTTCCTTAGTCTCGTTGTCTTCCAAACGAAAACCTTTGACTTTGAATCTTTTCTTAGACTCAGATTTATTACACTTTGCTTTATAAAAGCATCTAGATAAGAGCAAGCCAATTCTGAAGGGATAACCCATAGTTCACTTTTCCAATACTTTACACAATTTAAGTCACTATTATAATTTAAACACTTGTACGTTGGATTCACTTTAGAGTATAATTAATTTTTTGTCAACAGAGGATCTTAATAATTTAATTTTAATATATTACTTTAACCTATTTTTATTATTTTTAAAATATAAGAAGTTTTGAAAAAACATCAAACTTTGACTCTAAAATTAGAGTATACATGGTAATCCAATGCAACACATTTGTTATAACTAATATAGACTTTAGAGTATTATGAAAACATATAAAGATTACCATTTTAATAACAATAGTAATAAAACTAAAATATTTAAATTTTAAAATATAATTTTCTTATTATAACTACGTTTCGACTTCTCTTTTTTGTCACTTTCTTTTTAAAATTATTTGTAACGACATATGCAAATAAGAATTCAAGCTCGACGGCAGTATACAATGGTAAGCATGTGGAAAGTGACCATAAAGCAAGGGATTAATGTTAGATTCAAACATATTATGATATATTAATAGTTCTAAGTAACAAGTTGATGATGGGTAATACCCTTCATGTGATTTTTGGCTTTGGCAGTGTTTTAGGTGGAAAACAAATATTTAAATTTAAAATACATATTTTGATTGTGAGTTATTTTTTAGATTAGTAATCTCTAAATTTTTAGTGTTGAATAAATAAAAGTACAACAATTAATAAGATAATATAGTACAAAACAATAAATTTTAATAAACAATTAACATCATTGTTAAACTCATTTTAACAAAGATCCAATTAAACATAAAAAAATAAAAAATTTATAATTTGTAGTTTAAATTTTGATTAAACCATTTAATTTCATAAACTATATTATAATGTGGAATTTTTAAAATATTTATGTAAATAAAATGACTAATTCAACATAAAAATGAATAACTAGGAATTTTAAAGGTAAATTTAAGGTCAACAACATAAAAAACAAAAAATTAATTAAGAGTGCATAACTCTAAACAAATAAACGCGAATAACTAAATAAATAATTATGATAAAATACAAAAAACTTGATAAATCTACATAATTCATAAAAAAAAAATCTGGTGAAGAAAGACCAAATGAACATATTTTTTCAGTGCTACAGTTTTTTTTTTTTTTTTTTTTTTTTTTTTTTTTTTTTTTTTTTTTTTTTTTTTTTTTTTTTTTTTTTTTTTTTTTTTTTAATTTTTTTTTTTTTTTTTTTTTTTTTTTTTTTTTTTT
>Ga0099825_1004351_pt1 | contig 18607 bp, 5 predicted proteins | sample SiratroredBW_FD_76838 | JGI IMG/M metagenome (GOLD analysis project Ga0099825, IMG submission 76838) | Root nodule microbial communities of legume samples collected from California, USA - Siratro red BW | ecosystem: Host-associated > Plants > Roots > Nodule | place: USA: California | collected... | reverse complement strand
GGGGAGGGGGTTGTTACCAACTCTAGCAGGAAACAACATGCCCAAACGGTGTTGTCTCTATCAACAACACCAATGCATCCCGAGATTACGTTCTCGGGATGTGGTTCCACATGAAAATGATTTTATTGTCCTCTCGGTTGTATTAATGGGAAGAAATGTGTATCAAGTTTCGATTGACTAGGGGAGCTCTGCTAATATGATGTTCTGGAAACATTTGTGGGGCTCTAGATAACGCGAGAACAACCACAATCCTTCGACGAAGTCTTGGTTGGATTCTTGGGAGAAGATGTAGAGATTCAAGGACTGATAGATTTGAGAACCACGTTCACAAATGAAACAATGGCCAGTACTCTCATGGTAAAGTACATTGTGGTGAATATTCTTTCCTCATATAATTTGTTATTAGGACGACCTTCCCTGATCTAATTAGGAGTCTCGGTCTCTTTCGCCCATCTAAAGATGAAATATGCAACCACTGAGGAAAAAATAGTGACCTTAAGAGTCTATTAGAGAGTAGCCCAAAAGTGTTATGAGAACAACTTGTATAATAAGAGAGGAGCATATATTTTCCGTACAACAAGAGAAACCAATGTATTAGAAGTTGACGTCAACTTCCTTACAAAGAGTGGGGATCGAAACTTGTCAAAGGAATCAAGCAAGTACCTACTAGGGAAGGAAGAAAACTCAAGATAGGAGTTGTGTTGGAAGAAGGAGTCGAAACTAAACTTGTCTCAATTTTAAAGAAAAACGTCAAAACATTTGCTTGGACAATAGCTGAAACGCCAAGCATTGATCCTGACTTCCTGTATCACCACCTAGCCCTTGACACAGGTTAAGCCTTTTGAATAAAGGAGGTGAAAGTTCAATGATGATAAAAGAGAAACAATCAAGGAAGAAACTATGAAACTTTTGAAGGTTAATCATATTTGGGAAATCCAATATCCTGAGTGGTTAGTCAACGTAGTAATGGTGCAAAAGGCGAGTGGCAAGTGGAGAATGTGGATAGATTTCACTGACCTGAACAACGCTTATCCGAAAAACTCTCATCCTTTGCCAAACATAGACACCCTACTAGAACGCCTCTGGTTGTGGTTTATTGAGTTTCACGGACACCTATTATGAATACAACCAAATTCAAATGTATCCCTTAAATGAAAGAAGACTACTTTTATGACTGAGACGACCAATTATTGCTACAAACTAATGTTGTTTAGGGTGACATACCAACACCTTATGGATAAGATAATAACCAATGTTGGGAAGGAACGTGTAAGTTACGTTGACAACATGGTGGTGAAAACCAAAGAACCAAGTGGACACTATTTTGACTTAAAGGAACTTTTCAACACCATTGAAAAATATTAGCTCAAGCTTAATCCGTCCAAATGTGTATTTAGTGTGAAGGTAGACAAGTTCCTCGGGTTTTTGCTGATTGAGAGAGGTATAGAGGTCAATCCATAAAAATGCTCCACCATAATCAACATGAGAAGCCTAACCAATGTAAAGGAAGTCCAACGTCATGAATGGTTTCCTTGTTGTAATTTCTTTCAAAGGGATGATATAAAGCGATCCCCCTACTTCCAATGCTTCATAAAGAATGAATGTTTCATATGGACAGAGCAATGTGAAGAAGCATTTGTGAAGCTGAAAGAATACCTGTTAAATCTCCCAATTCTCAGTAAACCGGTGTCAGACAAACCACTCCATATGTATCTCATCGTGATTGATCATGCAATAAGCTCAACTTTGGTATAGGAAGTTGATAATGCCTAGAAACCCATTTACTTAGTTAACAAAGTATTACAAGGTCCCAAGGTAAGATATCTGAAAATCGAAAAAGTAACATTGGTCGTTGTTGTGGTGACCTAATGACTCCGATATTGTTTCTAGAGTCACAATGTCATCCTTATGGCGCATCTCTAAATTAAGAAAGTCCCTTGAAAATCAGGCATTGTAAGAAAGATGGTGAAGTGGTTGATAGAACTATTCGAGTTCAACCTATCATATGAACCTCGAGGACCATTTAAAGGGCAAGTTTTGGTCGACTTCTTAACAGAGGTCACCGCCCCAACTGTGTCGAATGAGGCACATTACTCCACATGGATTTTGTTCGTCATGGAACAAATTATTTAAAAGGCAACAAAGCAAGTGTGGTTTTAGAAGGACCAGATGGAGTTCTTAAAGAACAATCACTCATATTTGAAAAAGGGTAAGAAGACCTCTCTCACTCACACTGTTAAGGGAAACCCATAGCTAACGAGAATATCTCATACTCCCAAAGAAGTAAAACAACATATTTAAAGTAGGAACCATGACAAAATGACTATACAAAATAGCAAATGCTCTAATGAAAGCCTAACTATTGGGATGAAGTTGAGCGAAAACAACATTGAACATTGTCAACACTTGTTTCTCAAATAGGTCTAGGGATAGTCTAAGCCCTATTTTAGCAAAATTATAACATAAAATAGCAAAAGGGTCTCTTGACGTCCCCAGTACTATCTCTATAAACGGGTTCGCCCAATTTGCATGGTTTGATTATGACATTCTCCTCATCAATTTTAATAAATAATGACTGAGGGGAAAAAGATCTAATATACCTATATGACACTTGAAGAGACACAAAAGAAATGAAGAAGGCTCTTAATGGTAGATGAACTCGTGACACGAAAGTAGCAAAGAGCAAGAAATGAAGGAGATTGAATGGTAGAGTCTCGAGTAAGCAATTAGAAAGGAAGTGCAGGAGGTGGTTTTAGTGAGACCAATGGAGTTTGGCCACTTGAAGTGATGACAAATAAACGTGACATTTGAAATCACCACCTACAAAATTATTTCTAAAAGTTTCTGTATTTGGCATCAAGAAAGCTTTAAAGTCTCTTCGCCTATTCGACTGAAGGCTGACGATTATAAATCATCCTGAACCTAGGGGATGTATTTAGCTAAACACATAATGTGACACAACATTACTTTATAACTCGCCAAAAAAATGATTTCTTACCATGAAATATAGACAATGACATGTTAAGAATCTATTAAAAAATAAATAAATAATTATGAAGATTCAATATTCTTGACAACTGATATTTAACCATCTAATTCAATACTTGATACTTGATGAGTGATGAGATAGATAAATAATACTTGAATACAATTTCTTAACTAAAAATATATAAATAAGATAACTTAAAAAAAATCCTTTTTAATTGGATTGGCTTAAAATTACTGTTTTAAATTAATGTTTAAACATCTTTACGTGTACAAATTAAAAAAAAAAAAATCAGTTTACTGAGAGAAGAAAGAGTGGTGCTCTGCGTATAAAAAGATGAAATCTTAACATGTTATGAAAAAGAAAAGAAAAGGTATTATAACATAAGTTTATTTTTCACTTGTGTTTATTTTTTTCGATAAACCTATTTGCAAAAGAAGATCCAAACGAACATGTGAAAACATTATTTATTTATTAAAATAAATTGTTTATATTTATAATGAAAATTTAGTTTTTTGATAAAATTCAAAATAACGAAATAATATCATCCGTGCTGGAAAACATATTCAAATTGGGTTCTCAGAAGTTAAATTCTCAATTATAAACAGTAGTGTCGAATATTAAAAATTCTCTTAAACCATGATCTTGAGGATCCGAATTTCGATGAAGTTTTTCAACTTTTTTAAATTAATGAAAAAGGATAAAAAAGTTTAAAAATGTATTCAAGATAGCGTGATCAGAATTCTACTCTTGGGATATTCAAATCAAATACACTTTTCAATACTGATAACGCTATTCACGTTGCAAATTAAAAAATCAACCTGAACAATGAGGACTAATAAATAATGTTCCCACACGTTTATTTGAATTTTTTTAAAAATAAGTTTATTGAGGAAAAAAATTAATGCTCTGCATATAAAAAATGAAATCTTAACATGTTATGAAAAAGAAAAGAAAAAATATTATAAAAAGGAAATACTTTTTACTACATAAAGAGTTCTCCTGCATATAAATAACTTTTTTATTTTACTTTTAATAATGCTTCAAAATTACCACTCAAAGTTTATATTGGGTTCTTGTGAGAGAGAAAGTAGTAGAAAAAAAACTACTAACTGTATTTACAGATTAGGATCCCAAATTTTAGAAGGTTGTATTTTTTTCATATATGTTAAAAATAGAAAATTGTAATTATTATTAGTGTTGTATATATTTATATTTAGTTTTTATTAAAAATAAAAATTAGTTATTAATATATTTTTCACCTATTTGACAAATATTATTAATATATTATATAACGGGAAACTAACTTATACATTCTTTTACTTTTACTGTTAATCCTAAACAAATTTTTTAACTAATTTTGTTTTTATTTTTGTAGTGTTTTATGAGATCTATTTATTATTGTAGTTGTAACATTTTTTATCATAACATTATTGTGTAGATTTTCCTTGTCGCCACGTCACTTTTAACCACTTGTTTATTTTCGTAACATGTTATTGTTGTTCTATATTTTATAGTTTGAAAGTGACATTATTTCGTTAGTGTATTTTATTCTTAATTGATATATTTTTAAAAAATAAAAATACATATTTGTTTCAATATTTAGATTGCTTGTGTATTTATTGGCTTTTGGGGTATTCAAAATAAGTACTTGATTGCTTGATTTAAGTTTATGGAGTATTGTACTATTGTATTTACTTGTATTTTTATAGTTAGCTAGATATAACTTTGAGTTCAATCATATATAGTGATTCGACAAGATGTATGATATAAGTTTGAAAAAGTACTTTTTGATAATGAGATTGGACCAGAATCATCGGCTCTTATATAATTTTCTGAGAGAATCAAGTGAGAAAACTCTAAGAAAATCAAAAAGAATGAGACAAGAGTCAAATCCATATAAGAGAATGTCACTTTCAACCAAAAACTTTAAAACATTGGATTGGGTTGTAGGTTTCTTTTTATATGTTGTTCAATTTTTTTTATTTCTAACAAAGAGCGCTTTAAAGTCATAATAACAGTGATAAAAATAATTGAGTATATTACCTTTGACATTGATGTGTATTTATAGACTTTTGAACATTTAGAAAAGACGTTAAAGAACTTAAAAAATAGATTACATTTGGTTGTGTTATTTATATTATAAAAATAATAAGTGTTTGATTACTATATTTTAGTTTGAGTTCAATACCACTATTCATAGGATATATTTCCTCATGACTATGACGCAAAACTATATTCGACTGTCAAGAAATAGTTATAAGGAAAACATGAATAATGGCTTGATTGACTTTTCTATTTTAAGAATAATAATAATGAGTATATGATTGCAAAATTGATCTTGGTGTAGTGGTTATGACTTGTGTATGTATACTAAAGGACCTCCCACTTTGGGATTAATAATAATGTAAGTGTTATTTATAATAATAATAGAAATATAATATTAATCGTAATAATAAATAATTTATTTTAAAAAATATTTTGTACTTATATACGGATTTTATCTATATATAATTACATACGGAAAAATCCGTATGTAAAATCGGTACGTAAAAATCCGTATGTAAATTATCTATGACCATATTACATACGAATTTTTATCCGTATGTAATTCGTAGATAATTTTGAATTATATACGGATTTTGTCCATTACATATGGATTTTTGCTGTAGGTAAATGTGATTTTTCTTATAGTGAATCAAAACAGAAAGTCCAAATTTTTTTGTAGGGTAGCTTGGGCGAGAATCCCCTCGCTTGAGCGAAAATTATCTCGTTTGGGCGAAAACAGTTTAGAGAGCACACTTGCTCCAGGACCATTCTCGCCTGGGCGACTATACCCTTGCTTGGGCAAGACTACCTTCTCACCTGGGCAAAATTGGACCCAAGAGCACCTCTCAGGTTTCCAAGTGACTTCGCTTGGGCGAGATTGCCTAGCCTGGGCGAAAAATGCAGAAAAAACAACAGTATCCACTATAGTATCCACTACCTCAGAGTTAACATGCATGCCTTAGATGAACAAAATAATAAGAATCAACACGCTTATACAATAAATGGTCTACCCAAGCACAGAATACCAACTCAACATATCAACATCCCATCAAGTTCATACAACTATCTCATACATACAACATTCAATTCAACATTAATCCAACATTTCAGACCTGTAGGAAACTTTACTAGATACAAATTGTACAACTACTACAATCATTAACTTCTCTATTCAAGACTTAAATTTGTAAACCAAACAAGCACAAACTTCAGGTTAACTTCCCTTACCTGAATTGCAGTTAAAATTCTCTCTAACAATCCCAATAGCCTAAGGTCCTTAAGAACTCAAATCTGCATCAAAGGACCTATGATCAACAATCAGACTAACAAACTAGGAAATTGAGCTCACAGAGACACCGTCTGATGGCTCAGAGGCCCACATGCAAACTTAGTAAGCAGAGGAAAAACAAAAACCTAAAACTGACTCTAAGGGAAGGGGGCAGAAAATGAACTTACTCTAACAGAGGTTCTAATCGGATAGACTTGCTCTGTTCTTCGCCACGAGTCTAATGGTAGGCTCTGCTTGAGAAACTGATGAAAGATGGATGCAGAGACTTAGAGAGAAGTTAGAGGAAAGGAATGGGTAGAGGTTCAGAGAAATGGTATCTCTAGTGAAAATGAGACTTGACTACTAGCTTTTTCTATAAATACTTGTTTTCAATTTAATAATAAAATAATTAGGTGCTTATTTCACTTTTACCACTTTTACTCAAATAACAATTTTTTAGACTGTTACAATTCTAGCATGTTTGGTTAGAGTATAACTCTTTTTTAGTTTGTTAAGTATTTTTCAATATTCAATTTGTTAATCTTTTTTAGTTTGTTAAGTACTTTTCAATATTCAATTTGTTTCTTGGTCTCGTAAGGGAAGATGAATTAAATAAATTAAGGATTGCAAAACTTTTGAATTTAAAGTTTCTTATATTTTTGAGAAGGGAATTGATGTTTGATATCTTTAATTTAGGCATTCAAAATAAACTTCATTTCTTTTAGTTTGACGATTTACCTCCATTTTTGAAGTTAGATTTTTTTTTTTATAATACATATATTCTCTCCTAGACTAAATTTGGATAAATTATATTTTTGGGACTAATGTTTTTTTTTTTCATTAAGCATAAATTTAGTTTGGTCCCTGTATACTTTTTTTTCTTTTTTTCCCTTTTCTTACGTTGTGTTTGTATCCAAGTTATTAACTATAGATTTGGATAATCATATTTTATTTAAAATTAGTTTAATTATAAAGATAAATCACTAGTATAAAAAACAAATTTCATGGCAGGATATCATTGCGGTTAAAAGAGAACTGCAATTAAAAACAACGCAATAACATTTTTTTAAATTAAGTGCAACCATACCACCGCGGTTGAAGCGAGAACCGCGATGGTAAGGCACAAATATTTAAAATTGAAAAATTGCAGAAAGATACTAGCGCGGCTGTTTAGACAACTGCGTTGGTATCTTCAAAATAATTTAAAAATTATTTTGCACGAAGATACAAGGGCAGTTGTTTAAACAACCGCCCTTGTATGTGGGATACAAGCGTGGTTCCCACTAACAACCACCCTTGTATCCCCTGTTTTAGGGGTTTTGCTTACGCTTCGCTTCCATAAATACACCGAAACCAAGCGTCACGCCACACCACTTCTCTCATTGCAACACAAATCATAGAACCAGAGAGGCGTCTTAATAAACGCTCATCTCTGAAACTCTTTCCCTCTTTTCTTTCTTTTCGATCTTCCTTCTTCGCTCGCCACAATGAGAGAGTGCATCTCAATCCACATCGGCCAGGCTAACATTTAGGTTGGAAACACCTACTGGGAGCTTTATTGCCTCGAACACGACATTCAAGTCTCATTTCTAAACCCTAATCTCTCCATTTTTTTACACTCGCTTGCTCAATCACAATATGTTTCCGTTCTTTACTTTTCCTCTTCATCTCAACCGCGTCTTTGTCGTTTGGGTCCATTATTTGCGTTTCTTCTCTATTGCTTCACCGATTTACCGATATGTACACACTCTATATTTTCTGCCGACAGTTTTTTCATTTTCGTCCGATTGGTTCCCTAGTGTATGTGTACGCTCTGTATTTTCTAGACATTTGCTTCTCCTTCTGTATTGTTCGAGAGATTTGAGATTTAAATTTGATAATAACACCTATTTTTTTTATATTTATCATTACATTTGTCACAGACAAAAAACTTTGTTGCGTTTCTGTAACTGTTATTGTTTATGTAACATAATTGTTGTTTTATCTCCCAAATTTATGTGAAACACAAATTTTGACTGCAAAACACACAAGAAAACACAAATTGGCTTTTCAATTTTGGTAGGCAGCAGCGAATAGCTACTGCCATTTTTAAAAAAAATTACACATATCAGTGCAGTTGTAAAGAAAACCGCGTTGGTATGTGTAATGACAATACTTTTTTTTAGTCATTTTTGCACAATATGAGCATTTCTTAACGCGGTTGCTAGAGAACCGCGGGTATGTTATACTTTCCATCGCGGTTATACAACCGCGATTGTATCTTCAGTACTTTTTATCACGGTTGCATCTATCACGGTTCCAGAATCACGTTTATAAATCTTATATAACCACAATTAAATGTCTTTTTCTATTAGTAAATTTATAATATTATAATTTTATTTATTAAAAAATTATTTTATCAATCATATATATTATATTATAAACAAACTTTTTGTGAACTCTTATCATCTTTCTTTTAATCTAAATAATTCAACTTTCTATAAATCTTTATTTTAAATTCATTTTCTTCAATTCACTACAATATGGTATTTGAATCTTCAAATACTTATATATATATATATATATATATATATATATATATATATATATATATATATATATATATATATATATATATATATTAATTAGTATATATAGGATTTGAATGTTTTATATTAATGTCTAATACAATTTTATATTAAAAAATTTCAATACTTTAAGTGACAAGATCGTTGAGCATCAAGCTATTATATTACCTTGAGTATTCGTTAGAATCAAATTTTAGATTCAAATATTTTGGAGGTAGATAAATGCACTCACTTCTATAAATTGTTAATAATAATAAATCGTTATATTACTTCTATAATTTGTTAATAATAATAATAATAATAAATCGTTATAATAAGTTTTTAGTGATTAGTTATGAGAAATTTTTATGTCAATAATACATACAAATTAAACTTTAAAGAGTGTTTTCAATACTATTTTTAAATTATAACACTCGTTTTATTCTTTTTTTTTTCTTTTAATCTTTGTCCGGTATCCTTCTTTATTAGAAACTTGTAAAATATTTCTAATTGTTTTAAAATTATTATATTAACACCTTTTATATACTATATCAGTCTCTTCTAATTATTTTTAAAATATTACTTTAAACATCCTTACAAAAATTATTATTGTAAATGTTAAATAAAAAAGTATTATACAACAGCTTTGAAAAACTTCAAGCGGCATAAGAATAGTTTGTTTATTTATTTATAAAAGTTAATAATCATATATATATATATATATATATATATATATATTTTGTAAGTACATTTAATCATAGTGTCACATCCATCATAACAGTGACATTAATATACGCGGTGAATGAAACCTTTTTCTTTGGTGGTTGAAAATCTGTAAGGAACGGCTCCATTGCCACAAAAATTAGGGCTTTTTTTTTTTTTTTCTTGAATCAGAGACTGGTTTTCGTCTAGGTACACCATTACTGTATAAAATGTTGAGAATAACATAAAAGAGAAAAAATGAAAAAAAAGTTAAATAAAAAAGTATTTAATATTTAAAAATACTAAAAGTTAAAATAGAAAAATAAATGAAATAATTAATCTTTAAATAAAATTTTTGAGAGTACACAATTAATTAAAAAAATAAAAATTATGATTACTAAATATTTTATTTTATCCGCAAATGTAAATAAAAATATTGTATAAGCAAGTCTATTCTTATTATTTTATACTTACTAACTATTTCAATAAATAATTTTAAAATGCTTTTAATTTAATAACTTTTAATTAGATTTTCAGTCTTAAGATACTTGTCTATTTTAAACAAATATAACCTCAATATATGAAAAATTTAAAAATATACGAAACAATATTACCACGCTAAATTGCCGCGTCATAAAATATTTTGTCTTGTTTAAATAAATATCTCTTGGCAATATAAATGTACTGAAACTTATACATTTTCTCTTGTCAGAGGAAGACAAGTGTAGCCATCGGTTTGTATTTTGAAAAATATTAAAAAAATATATTTAAAAATAATTTATTATAAAGCTAAAATTAGATAAGAAAAAATATATAAGTTTTCACATCATGTAATATTAAGAATAAATATCCGACTATCAAATAATTTAGTTTTTAACTAGTTTAGAGACTTTTTATAATTTTTAGTGATGTAAGGTCATCTTTATTAAAAATATTGTAATATCATATTTTAATTTATTTTTTATAATTCTTACTACATGATTTACTTCTGAAATTTTATGATAAATTTTATTATAAAATTTTTATGAAATTCTTATTTTAATATTTTTGTTGAAATATTTATTTTTAAAATGAAAATTAATTTATTACTTTTGTTATCCAAAATCATAAATTTTATGCCATACTTTAAGAAAACAATTTTATAAATTTAGGTATTAAAATAGTATAAGGATATAGAAAATAATTTAAGATATAAGTGATTATTAAAATTATACATGAATATTTTTATTATTAAAGTGAAAAGTTTATATAAATGAAAAAATTAGTTTTTTTATTTATTTTAAAAATAATCATTTGTTCTCTAAAAGCATTTTTTTCTCTATGTACTCTATAAAAAATTAATTCTATCTTTTATTTAATTATGATCACGTATCATCTTTATATTTCTGAGATTATCTTTAGACTTTTAATCGTGAATAGAGTAAAACTGTTTGATTAGGTTTTTTTATTAGTAAGTTTAATTTTACTTTTTTTTAGTTAGTTTTGAGTTTTCCTGTTTATCTAGGTGTTTGTGTTTTATATGTGGTGTTTGTAGCTCCAAGATTAATTTATGTTAGTTTAGGGGATTATAGTGATGTGTTTAGATCATTGATTAGGATTCTGTGATGCATGTTAGATTATCATTGCACCTTCTGGGGATCAGAGTTCCTTTTTGATACTTAGGTTACAAGATTTGATGTGAAAGTGACTTGATCACTTTGTTGGAATTTTCTTGTAGGGATTGAACATTTGAGTGAAATAACTGTGTTTTGAACTAATACGTGATATAAAATGATTGGAAGTTTGATGTTAGTGGAGACTGTATTTAATGAGTCTGTCTGAAAATGAATTAGATAAATTGAAGAAATTATAGTATTATTAATTTGTGTATGATTTTATTATGATCTTTGACTATTTGATGTGAAATTTGGCTAATTTGAACTATCTGAATTATGTGCATGAGTAGCTGAGTCGTGGTATAACTCTAAATAGGACTAAGTGACTCAAATTCAAAAATAATAGTTTGAAAACAAGTAAGAATAATATGAAAAATACACTTGAGTCGCTTAGATCATTTTCAAAATTCTACAGATTATGTAAAATTATGCAGACTCACTAGGCGAGTCATATTCTCATTAGGAGAAATTCATGAATTTGAAATCTGAGAGCATTGTCGTTGGGCAAGCCACTCTTGCTAGGCAAACTTAGTCCCAATGATTTGGTCACTAGGCAAGTAATGTTCTCACTCAGCAAAATTTGAAAAATTAAAAATCTGAGAGCATTGGTCATTAGGTGAGTCATTCTCTCTTGACAAAATTGATCCTAGCAGTTTGGTCATTAGGCGTGTTTTACACGTATGAATTGTGATTGTGAGATGTTTTACTGTGTTTAAAAGTTAAATTTCTATATAATTGCATGTTATATTAAGGTGTTGAATGAAATATGAATCATGTGGAAGTGTGATTAAGACATAATATTTTAAGAAAAAGAAATACTCTGTTAAAATTGTTTAAGATATATATTGAATTAGAGATTCGTCTAAAAGAAAATATCTTAGTTCTACTTATATATTATAATCAAATAAATAAGAATGATCCTATAATGAGAGTTAAAGAAAGTTTATATAACTAAATCTATTGTTTAAAAGATAGATTATTTATCATATCATGAGTTTATCCTGTCTTATAGAAAGAATCAATTTATTGTATAAAGATAATACAATGATTATAGTATAACAAGTATAAATCCCTGAATTAAATTTAATAATGTATCTTTCGAAAAATAGAATTAAGTGTGTATATATTTTTATGTTAGTAAATTTTTAATATGAATAAAATTGAATGAATTATTTATAGACATTTATTTTTGATATACTAAAAGTGACAGAGTATGAAAATACAATAAGTTAATAACTTGTTTCAATAAAATTTAAATTCATATTGTTATATGTCAAACGTCTTTAGTTTACTTTATTTTTTATTATGCTGATTTAAATTTTCTAATGATAATATATTAGATGAAATTAAAGATTGTCATATATATATATATATATATATATATATATATATATTACGTAATATAAGTTTTTAGATTTATAGCGTGTTACAAATAGATTGGACCACATAAAAAACAGTATGAATCTATAAATAAATATAGAAAAGGTTAAATAGAAAAGGACCCGTGGTACGATAAGATAAAGACTGAAGAGGAATCTTCTGACTCAACATGTATGCAGCTCATGTGACACTTTCTATCATAGAAGTCTAAAATCGTACAGAAAAATAAAGTATTATTTAACTATTGTTTTCAAATAATAAATACACTCGTAATTATCAAGAAAATAACTGGTTTTCCAATATTTTATTTAGTAATCATTTTTATATTTAAATATTTTGTTAATGCATTCATTACATTATTAATAATTCAAGTGATTCTCATAAGTGAAAATATATATTCAGTAATATTATTAAATATTATAATTATCTAACCTAATTAATTTTATAATACTTTTTAAAATAAAATTTAAAGTTATGACTTTATTAATTAACTTACCTGATTATTTTTGTTGATCTCCACGAATCAATTATTATTTTAATATACAAAAGATAGTATACGAAAAAAATAGAAAATGTTTTCTAATAATTATATTTCAACATTCAAAATAACATTTTTTTCTTTAAGTGTTGTCTAACATGATAATTTTCATGTATTATTTAAATATTTCTGTTTATAAATTATAGAGGACCATGCCTTTCTATGCATGAATTTAAATGGTTACAGCGGGTGTCACGCTGAGGACCACATATAGAAATACCATTATATACATGATTTGTAAAGTGTTTTTTTTTTTTTCTTATCCGCTTCTTTTTCAGCATTACATGAATTATTAGAATACTCAATGTAATTGTAAAATATGTTTTGATTAAGTTTAAGAGAGGGTGAATTGAATACTTTTAGAAACTTTTCGTAAATGTATTTTTCAATGTGAGAAATGAAAAAATCTTTAAAGAAATTATTCAAGATGATATAAATTGCAATCAACAAAGGTTTAAAATAAATTTCAGTATAAAGGTAATCACACAGAATCAGTAAACTGAAGACAGATTGTAATTCTGGAAAACTAGTAGACTTTTAAGCAAGTTCTGGAAAAACAACAGTGAACAGTAAATCCAGTTGTTTAAAGATTAATTCAAGAAATTAAAGAATTCGATCAATCCCAAGTTAACAATGAATTACTGACTCAAGAACCTTTATTAAACAGAACATATTTGGTTTAATAACAGAAAACGGTTTTTAACCACTAATTGTCACAAATCAACTTTTATGAAAAAACTGACTGATGAACTGTAAACTCAGTGAATTAGAAAATGATTTAGTTCCAGAATTAACACGAGTAAAAGGTATTCAAGTGAGATATATGTTTTTCAAAAATACTTAGACTATTAACAGAATATTAAGCAAACAGTTCAGTTCACAAATTTTTAATAGATTTTGAAAATTCAAGAAAGTCAACAAGATATATCAAGAAGTATCAAGAGACTGCAAGAGAGAACAAGAACACAAGGATTTATCCTGGTTCACCCTTCTTCAAGGGCTACGTCCAGTCCCTTACTCCACAGTAAGGATTTCTACTATAAAAAGATCAAACCAGATCAGTTTACAGAAATTCAACCACTTGCTACCCGCAAGAATACACTGCTCCCCACAGAAAACAATCCGCTGAAACCTACAACAGATCAAGAACTATACATTGTATAACCCAGAAAACCCTTTACTGATCCCCTCAGCAAGTTACAACCTGTACAGAACCCACTGTACAAACAGAATTACCACACTAGGTAACTCACACCAGAATTCAGTACAATGAAAGATTTCAAATAACCACAATGGCACAAGCACTTCTATACAAGAACAGATTGCAAAAGTAATAAAAGCAAGAGTATAAAAGGCTTATTCAGAATGATCAGATCAGCAGTATAGCAGTAGCAGTAAATTCAAAGCTCCAGCAATATTGAGAAAACAATTCTTGAAGAGCTTTTTAAATGATCTTGATCACGAAAACTATTAGGGCGCTTTTTCGCTCTCTTGGAAAACTCAGAGCACTAGATTGAAAATGATTCAGAATGATTTTGTTATGTTCTAAAATTTTGCGCCAACTATTTATAGACAACTGTCATTTAAAATTTAGTCAGTTGTTTTGTCAAATAGTCGACTGTTTTTCTCCAATTAGTTGAAATAGTTGTTCAAAACTCAAAATTTGATTTTAGTAATTCCTCAAAACCTTAGTTAAATCAAATTTGAAAAGATGGAGCTTATTCTTGATTGAGAATGCTTATAATGCTGAATTGAATCAAACTTGCCACACAACACATGATCCTAAGTTCTAGACCGAGCCTTTCAATCTTCATGAAATCTTCATGCAGTCCACATATGATCACATGGTCTTGAACTTCTTCACATGGTTGGCTTCATCAATTCTTCATAGTTCATCTTTGGTGGCAATGAAAAATGTCCAAGTAAACCTAGAATAGTCATAAACAATAACAAGACCGTAAATATTGTTGATGCTTATGTTGTGAACTGAAAATATTGTTGATTTGTCTATAAATCGATTTATCAAAATTGGAGATTCACTCATTGTGATGCTTATGTCTCTACAGAATTAGTCAAAGTGATGCGGGGTAACGAGAGTAGAGAAACAATGATAAGTAATCCATGATAAGGGCATTAAGGATATAAGTAAGTTTAAGAGAATAAATATCTCCAAGCATTTAATGTTAGGATAAACTTGGATAAAACCTCATCATTTACCATTGCCACTTCAGAATAGCTACAATGCTTATATCTTCATAGAATTAAGGTATAATGAAACTAAACTTTGGATTCCAGCTAAACAACTAAATTGGAACCATGAGTAATAATTACAATATTCCCAATAAATAGAGAACATGAGTTACACGAATTGTACCTGAAAATAATGAGAAAAAACACGTAAGAAAAAAGCTAAGAAGGCAAGAAAGAAGAATCTGCTTTGAATGTAAGGAAAATGAGATGAACGTATATATTGCTATCTATTTTATTTTTATGTTTTCAGTGAGGTACCCCTAGGTCTTGCAAATCTCAAATTATTTTATGAACTTTTATGAGGTTTTCTTGATAAAGTTATATTATTGTTATTTTATCAAAGTACTACGGTTTATGAATTTTCATACTAGTCTTCAGTTGAGGTTTTATGAGTTTTGATTGTGTTGAATTTTGTTACAACCCCTTTGTGGATGAGTCTCATGATCATGTTATACCAAATTCGAATGTTTGTCACTGGAGGATTAAAATGCTTGAGAATTAAATAAGTTGAAGATATTATATTGTTGGATGGAGGAATTGTTGTTGTGATTACTCATTTATCCCAACTATTCACTACAATTACTATTCTTGATATTATTCTTGATGTTATTCTTTACATCATATTCTTGATTTTCTAAAGAGGAAAATCTCTTCAAATGATTATTCCACATTCTTCCAGTGAATTTGTTTAAATTATTTTTAAATATTTTTTTATGTAATATTACCTTATGATATGAAACTCTCAAGTCAGAGGTGCAATGCAGAAGTCGAAACGTCTATGGTAACGGAGGAAAGACCTCAGTTGTAGGATTGTTTCACTCAAGTTTCTAGGAGGGGCTCTTTGATGAATTCTTAGACGGGTTCTTGATGAATTCTTGAATGGACGTGAACTTCAGAGTTTGCAAAAAACTCATAAATGAAAACAATTAAAGAAATGCAAGAAACAAATATAATGATAGGAGTTAGAACAATACCTTACGTCACCCAAATCCATGAGACAGGCAATATGGTGATTTGTCACTTGTGACCTAGCCCACAAGATAAGAATCAATGTTAAGAATTAGGAAGAATCTATTGCCACTCAAATTCATGAAATAAGGAAGATGGTGAATTACCACTTGTGACCTAGTTCACAAGATAAGAAACCCCAAGAGAGAAACTCTCCGCTTCCCTTTTGATGAACCCCAATGCGCTACCAAAAGATAAAATATGAAGCGTCACTTTAGGATAAGCAAAGAAGAAACACCACTTGAGATATAACACACTCAAACTTTTTAAAATTTTTTATTCATAATTCCAAATCTTTCAAAATGAATACAATAGGTATCTTTATATAAAATTCACGAGGAAGAGAAATAGACAAACTCATTCCTTTCCTATTTTTATGTACAAACTAAACATAAAAAAAAATTACATTTATTTTTATTGTTTAGATCTCATCACCATAATATATACATATCGCACTTTCCTGTTTCTTTCTTTGTTATATACATAAACTAAAATTAAAATCAGATGGATGTTCATAATTTTTTCCTAACTCATTTACGACCTAAATATTGGCTTACTTTTTAATAAAGGGATGGAGTATCAATGTAGTAGAAAATTCAGTTGCTTTTAGAGGGATTGCTGACTCTACCTTGACTTTGCTCAAAGTTATGATATTTCATTAATTTTAAATAGTCCAATAGTTGTAACCTTCTTTTTGTCTCTAATAACATGCAATAATCCTTTCATCAACATTTTCTCACATCCAATATGATGTAAATATCTATTTAGAAGCCTATTGTATAATTATGCCCAAGAATGTATAATATAAAGTAAATGTAAGATAAAATGAATATAAAGAGGGATGTCAATATGTATGAACTAGAATGTATATATAATAAATCCAAGAATTATGCTAAGTTATATAGATGAAGTAAACTATTTTCCTGTATTCTATTGTCAATTTTTATAGTACAGGGCATTCTATTAGGCGAATTTTAAAGAATTTGGTCAATCATTTTAATTGAACTCCTAAATTCATGGACTCTTTGCATCTTTCATTCATCATTAGTATAATACCTAATGTTAGTTTCTAATTTCATTATTTCTCAGTTTTCTGAATCGTCTAACAAAAGCCTATATATTTACTAATAGTACCTTCATTTTCTTCTTACCTTCAAATTAAAGAAGTTTCTTTCGAAATTAAAGAAGTTTCTTTCGAAATGTATGATTCATACCTATTAGACAAAATAAACCCTATCGTTTAGACCCAAAAATATATCTATTGTAGTATATGCTTTGCTGAAGAAATAAATGTATGAATTTTATTTTGCATTGTGTAAATTAAATAGTATCTTTAACTTTTTCATGAATAAAGAACTAACATGATATTATAATGAATGAATTTGAAGCTTCTGTAGAGGATGAAAAATAACTTCACACCTAAGAAATTATTTTAATAGAAAAACAAAAAAAAATTATTTATATAAATAGTTTTTTAAATAATTTTATAAAGAATTTCATACAATTCGAGATTGAAATTCTTTTGAGTGAACGATATAGTGTATTTAAGGTAAAATTTTAAACTAATTAATTTTTGATAGGCAGTAGACGTTCTAAAATGTTGAACTATTTCCAATATTTGATGTTTTAAAGTAAAATTATTCCCTTATGAACAATTTTAAGTATTGTAACAATTGGAACTTTTAAAAAGTATTTTCCAAACACATTGTTCAAATCGTCTAATACATTGGTAAAAGAAAAAAATTATAAAAATCTTTATCTTATTTTTGGTATGATGCAATTGCTTGACTTCCCTACACTAATAAACATTTCAAAAACGAATATCTATTAATAAATATATAAATTGAAATTAAGAAATTGACGTCATACTGAACCACACCTTTTTATTAAATATTTTGTTAATTTTTATATGTAGCTTTATTTTTATTTTTTTCAATTATTTAGAATATGAGAGTTGGAATTTATGGAGAATTGAATAGTAACAACTCGTTTTATGGGGTTAAAGTAAATAAGATTGTAAAAGGATTACAATAGTAAGATTGTAAAATTAATAATAATAACAACTTAAAATATGATATATATATATATATATATATATATATATATATATATATATATATATATAAAAAAATTATATATATATATATATATATATATATATATATATATATATAAACTCAGAAATTGAAGTCAGGATCATTTGAATATATTTTTCTCTCTTAGTTT
>Ga0099825_1004350_pt1 | contig 18608 bp, 8 predicted proteins | sample SiratroredBW_FD_76838 | JGI IMG/M metagenome (GOLD analysis project Ga0099825, IMG submission 76838) | Root nodule microbial communities of legume samples collected from California, USA - Siratro red BW | ecosystem: Host-associated > Plants > Roots > Nodule | place: USA: California | collected... | reverse complement strand
TATAAAATGCTACAAATTAATTTTTATTTACAAGAAGGGTCATACTAATAAAGTTAGTAATACCTAGTATTCCACTATATCTTTTATTATTTTTAAAATGTCAAATGTCAGCCACTTTGAGAAAATAATTAGGAGAATATAAAGGAAATTTTTATAGAACTGGGGTTAGGATGGGAAAAAAAATTAGATAAAATAGAAAGTTATTTATAAATCAAAGGAAGTAGGCATTTTTTGGGAATTAAGAATTTAAAGTTCTTTACATAGTCATCCTAGATAAATATAGGAATGAATAATTTTGGATTGTGGAAAGAAATTTTGGATTCAAAATATGAATACTGGATAAACTTGAATGCAAACACGGATAGAGGAATATTAAAAGCATATGTAAACAAGATAACTGGAAAACTGGTTTGATAAATATGATTATATGGATCAAACGGATAGGGAATTAAATTTTATTTTGGAAGGATAAAAAGTCTTTTTAAGTGAAAGATTCTTGAGATTATATGTTAATTTATATAAAAAGACAAAGTTAAAAGAAATGCACTTTTTTTTAGTGATCGTGGATTCGAATATAAAATGGAGAAGAAATTAATTTAAATGGGAGAGTATATGTAAAAGTAAGTTCAGAGGGCGTCTTGGGATAAAGGATTCTCTTAAGTTTAATAAAGCTCTTATTGGAAAGTAGAAATAAAGGCTTGGTAAAGAGGAAAAGGAACCTTGGAAGAAAATCATTGAGTCAAAATATGGGTTTTGAAAGAGTTTAGATCAATAAAATTCTACTAAGTTAGCATCAAGATGGTTGAGGAACCTAAGAAGTATCTCTGGAAAAAATAACGAAGGAGAGTAGTTCAAACATTATAAGAAAAAGGTTGTTTAAAGACCAATATTTAGCTACCAAATGAAATGGTTACTAATTATAACTAAAATAGTCACTAAATTAGATTTTGGTTGCTAAATAACTATAAAATAGAAGTAATGATTGAATTTAGTGACCAATTAAGTCAAATAATTGGTATCTAACATTAGCTACCAAGGTTTTAGTACCTATACTATTAGATTATAAATTAGTTTATAACTTAATTAGATACCAATTTAGAATATAATAACATTGGTCACTAAAACCTTGGTAGCTAATGTTAGATACCAATTATCTTAACCTAATTGGTTACTAAATTCAATCATTACTTCTATTTTATAGTTATTTAGCAACCAAAATATAATTTGGTAACTATTTTGGTGACAATTAATAACTATTTCATTTGGTAGCTAAAAATTGGTCTCTAAATAGTTTTTTTCTTGTAGTGAAAGACGATATTGGCTGGAAAATGGGAAGAGGTAACAAAATTATGTTCTGGAAAGACTATTGGGAAGGGGGAAGGTCATTAAGGGATGCATATCCTTGGCTTTATGCCAATTCTATGCAAAAGGTCCTTAGAATAAAAGATGTAGAACAGTGGACAGGTAAAGGTTGGGAGTGGAAATTGAGATGGAGAAGGGATTGGTTTGAGTGGGAAAGACCTAGTGTTGAGGTTTTTTTATAAAGATACAGCAGTTTGAACCAAAGAGTTACGGTGATGATAAATGGGTATGGAAAGGAATCAAAGAATCTGAGTATTTTGTGAAAGATGCCTACAGTAAGATCATGGAAGAATATGGGAGTGAAGAGGACAAAGTATATCATAACCTCTGGCAGGTTAAAACTATATCGGCTTCACAAATATGTGCTTCGAGAATTTTTTTTTCAATAGGATGCCAACTAAGGACAGGTTAGTTGAGTTAGGAATTTCAATTGGTAACTTTGTGTGTGTTATGTGTAATTTAAGGGTGGAAAGTGTGTGTCATGTGTTCTTTACATGTTTAATTATGAGTGAAATTTGAAAAATGTGTGAGTGGTAGTAAGGAGTGCAATTGGTGCACCATTCCCACGTTAAAGTTCATTTCTTAGGGTTCACTCTAACTAGGGCGAGGTGGAGTCTGAGGCATGTATGGAGAATTGTGTGACTGACTATTATTTGACAAATTTGGAAGTATAGAAACGATATTCTTTTTAAGAATATGAAGTGTGACATCGTAGAGGTATATGCTAGGGTACAATCTATATTTTGGGCTATTATTAGAGTCAAGTATAAGAATGTCCACTTTTCTTATTCAGATTGGGTTTTAAAACCATTAATTTGTATGCAAATGTTTAGATGAGTGGTAATGGGAAAGGTTAACCTTTGAATCTGGAAAAAGCTTAACCTTTGAATTTGGTTTTGATACAGGAGCGTATGTGAAGGATTCGCTTCACACATATATATTTTTGATACGTAAATAGGGTGCCTGTCGTTATGGTATTTAGTGGATGCAGGGGTCAAACATGAAGCGGTAGTAGCAGAGCAGGGCACTACTGAACAATGACGTTAATCACATATATGTTTTATGTTTTGATTTGAAAGTTAAGATTTATGTTTTCGTAATTCTGTCTTTGGGCGGCAATGATATAATATAGTGTATGGTTTTAATGTTTTTTTTATATAATATGGTCAAGTGTTAATATTGTTTTGTAAGATAAATTGTGTGAGTGTTGTATTTTGTTTGGAAATATTTAAATGTGTTTGACCATTATTAGTAACAGAACCTTCTTAAAAAAGGTCTAAGGGATAAGCTACGTAAGCAATATATTGATTTTCTTCTCTAGTAACAGGTTCGAAGTTTTAGCATTGGAGTAATTTTATTATTTCTATTTATATTATTATTTATGACTGATTAAAAAAATAATGAGAAAAAGACTTCCTATAGACATTGTTGCAAGAATTGTATATATTTTTTGCATATATACAAGTTTTTGCAAGAAGAGATATATGATATGTTTTGGAAAACCAAAACCCTACCATCAGCTCAATACTCGCTTGAAGAGTAAGGATAATTTAATCAAAAGAGAGAAAAAAGTTGGTAACAGATTATGTATTCCGTTGAGTCCACCATTGAAATGCAAAGCAACACTTTCATCCATTCTATATCAGCAGACTAAATAACAATTGTAAGAGTATGGAGGTGTATATTGGTGAGAGTCATTTGGAATATATGAATTAAAAGAAATAATATTATTTCTTGAAATGGAAACCCGGATCGTGTAGAAAACTTCTCAAGCACAAATTAAAGCATTAGAATACTTTGAGTGGTGCTAAATCCGGTACTGTGTTTAAAATCTATAAAAAATAAATGTAGGCATAAAGCAAGGGTAAGATGACAGAGTGGGGTTCATATATCTGTAGACACATTCTTTGTAGGAGTGCACAACATGTGAAATATGAGTTCTAAAACTGACCTGGTTGTGTCTGAAAACATGTTATGTCACTGATGTGAGGCTACACCTTAAGGCATTTTGTTAGAATATCAGAAGAGGGACCTTGTAACTTGTTTCAAAAAAGCAGGGATGATGGAGAATTAATATAAAGGGCAATTGGAATTTGGCATTCTGTGTGCATGGCATGTTATTGCAGGTTATTGTGAATACCAAGGCACACTATCTCATGGCTGAAAATAATGTCTGAAATGTGGCTGAATGGGGTTTTGGTCACCTACGTCTTGAACACTGCTCTATGGTCCAAGTATGCCACATCTATATTAGGCACAATTCTCAAACTAGGTATTTTATTCGTATAATTCCTAAAACGAGTAAAAGGAAATCAGGGTTTTGTATGGAAGCAGATTGAAAGCGAATGAGAAATGGAATTGGAAAATATGGACGAAGATCAAACTACAAGGGTGAAAACGAAGCCAATGGTGATGGCATGGCTGAATCAACTATTGTTACATATTTAACCAAACAATACAGATCAACTTTTGTCTTTATCAACATGCACCCTTTAATGTTTTCCAGAAAATGTCATAACCTGAGATCTCAATAATTTGCTTCACCTATATACTTTTACATGAAATCAAACCGAACCACGTACAAGCTATTTTAAAATAATCTAAATTAATTGCATAAAATAAAACACTAAATCAAGTAAAATTCTCAAAGTTAATTAACTATCCGTACATTAAATAATAATAACTTTCTAAGATAATAAATTATCTTGGAAAGTCATTGATAATGACATAACTTACTCTTAAAAGTCAATTTTATTCACATGTATAATGTTTCAAACCAGACGACATTCTTTCAGATTGATTTAACTCACTGGTCCTGCCATGGCTATTCACTACGAACTACTATTACTAGAAATCCTACAGAAAACTAAACATTTAAATGCTTGGCATCTACGAGCTATACAAGACTCAATAATTAAGATGATCTCTACTTCAACTATGATTGTAATTCTTAATTTATTTTTTTAACTCATTCTATTATATATTTTTTAAGATTTTATCATAACTTTTATTTCTTCGTAAGGGCTTTACAATGCACTTTTATAATAGTTTTCTCCAAAACTTATTAGAAATTTCTTTTAAAATGAAAAAGAATAATTATTTTATTATTCTGATTCATAATCTATTTAAGAAGTTTTATAAGATTTAAACCTTAAATTTATAACTTTGGATATCACCTTAAAGAAAGAAGACCAGTTGTATCGTATGAATGAAGTTGATATAGTAAAGCTAAATATTAATTACACTCTCTTGGTAATAATACCTCATAATGTATACTTAATCATTAGAGAAAAGGGGAGAAAAGAAAAAAAAACAAATATAATACATTATGTACATATAATATGCACTAACAGATATTAAAATAGCATTTGATATAGAGATTAATGACTCCTAAATAATTCAAAATTAGTTTTCTAAGTATTGATTTTTCAAAATGCTTAAAATTAATCTTTCTTAGAACCATAAGATTCTTTTATTTGAGTCTTTTTTTCACAAAGAAAATATTACCTTTAATTTTTTTTTTAATTCCAACCGCTGTTGAAAAAATTATAGTAGTAATTATTATATTTTTTAAAAGGAAAAATTGATGTTTTCTTACGAATTTGAAATAATATAACTTGTAGAAAGCACGGATTCATTTAAATTTAAACAAACGGACCCTTGCATACTCGAGATTAATGAACTTTATTCAACCAATACCATAAAGTTTGCATTAAATTTCGAATGAAAAAAAGACAATATCCATCTAAAGACATATTAATAACACATGTGAGAGGCTTAAATGACACAAACTAACAGAAATATAAAATATAAATGCTTTGAACTCAGTAAATTGACACACCAAATTAAACTTAATTAGACTAAATAATGAATCTCATGGTTTAGGCTTCATTCTTCCTTCATTGGCCATCTTGAAGAGCTGAGCCTGTGCTTGTGCAGCCTTGTTAGAGGTGAGTGAAGCCACAAATCTCTCTCTGACTTGGTTGGTTGTGTAAGGGAACTTGCTGTTGACCATGGAGTTGAGGAAGGAAGCTGTGCCTTCTCTGTAGAGTGCTCCTAGACCATCAGTTCTTGTGTTGGAAAGTGCTTGTGGCAAGCTCAGACCAGGACTGAACCCTGGAACACTACTGGTCACACCAAATGCATTTCCTAAGGTTCCCCACCAGCCAAGGATTCCCCATATGATTGCAGGGTGATTCCTCCAGTAGCTGAACATTAAAGGACAACATCCATCAGGTTATATATATAACAGCAAAAAAATTATATATTATAAAAAAAAAATATATATTTCTTTTAAGTTTGTATATCTTGAGAAGAAAGAATGAAGTAAGAAGAGTAAGAAAAAACAATCAGATCAATGCATGATAAGATAAGAGAGAAATAACAAGAGAGACAAAAGAGATAAATTGATGGTGTAATGGAGAGAGTAGAAATAAGAATATAATAAAAAATGCTGTGACAACTTTAAATTAAAAGAACATGTGTTATTATAAATTATATATTACATAAAAAATCATTTTAAGTCACTTTTTTCCCTGTTCTTCTCCTTGTAACCTTATCTCATAGATACAAACTGCTAGGTGACATGAAAAGGACAAAAAAAGAACAAAAATAACAAAGATGACTCTGTCAAGAGGTGATAAAAATGATGGAAAGTAACTTGGATGTGTTGATATATTTTAGACAACCTAGGTTTTTTCATATCACAACTTTCTCTTCCTTTTTGGTCTAAGGATGTGTATATTATAGAGAGAGAGAGAAAAAAAATGAAACATTTTCTGATTATATAGTTTTCTGTAAAAGAAAATGTTTCACGTAAATGGTGATCTACATTATAAGGCTGTGAAAATAGCTTACTTGCATGTGCCAGTGAAGGGAGATGGGGAAGGAATGTAGGGTGGTGATGAGGGGATAGAAGGGGTGCCAGGGTCTACTGGGGCGGTTGGTGGGCTCACAGTGATAGGTGTTGGGGGGCTACCTCCATAGTATCCACCTGAAGGAGGTGTGGATGGGGTTGATGGGGTTGATGGGGTTGATGGAGTTGATGGAGTTGATGGTGTTGGATCATGATGTGGGGGTGATGAACCACAGTTTCCACCTGAGGGTGCTGATGGAGTTGGAGTATAACTTCCTCCACCATGTGAGGGTGGAGAGCTTCCATGGCCATGAGATGGAGGACTCCTGTGTGAACCTGAAATGAGTGAAGAACAAGATATCAAGAGAATGTATATATCATCTAAACCTCTATAAACTTCAAACTTGGTCCATTTCAAATTCCATGAACATAAGAACAACAAGTTATAATTTATGAAAAATTATCTTCTCTCATATACTATTTGTGCTTTTTGTATGAATATTGAACTCATATTGCAAGTTAGAGGATTACACAGAGAATCAGAGAAACCTGAGGGGGGACTTCCAGCACTTGGATCTGGAGTGTAGTAGTTCTTCTGATCTTCAACAGTGATGGACATTACAGGAATGACAAGACTCTGAGAGAGTAGTCCAACAAGCATTGCAAGCATGGTAAGAGAGGCATGGCTTCTTTTCCTCTCCATTGTTGCCTCTAGCTGCTTAGAACACAAGAGAGATGTAGAAAAGAGAGAGAAGGGTTCCAAGAGGATTTTGAAGTGGTTTGAAGAAGGGAGAAAGCATGGAATATAAATGGTTCAAAGAAGTGAAGTAAATATTAGCAGGTGGGAAGAGTGTGAGGTTAGTTGATGTCTTGCAGGGTGCATTTACTCTTGGTATTAATTTCACTTCTTCCAGTAATAAAGCCTGAAGTTCTCTGAAAAACCCTAAACATCCAAATCCTCCCTCCATAAATAAACCCTTTTCTTTTTTGTCAAAATCTTTAGGAATTAGTGTGCAAATGTGGTACTAATTGAAGGTCCAATCCATTTTCTTTGCCATGCTGTCTCTGAAAAGGTTTAGGATACAGAAACCCTATTTTGCCATGCACCTTGTCTCCCCAGTATAATTAGAAAAGTTCGCTTGAATATATAATATCCAATAGCACAGTGGCACCTCATTTATTGGACCATGATAGACACATGCATGCCCCTAGGTATAAATAATATCCACCATATATAATATGTTACCCTCAGAAACTGTTGCAATTGGTTGATTTGAACCACTAATTCATGGTTACATATATATGCTTTCTGTGTTCATAAATAGACATTCAGAAGCAATTACATAAACATGGAAGACTGAGTGCACCTGATAGAAAGCAAATAATCTGATTTACTAATTTTCAATTTCCAAACCATAGAAGGAGTAATTGGGAAGGAAAAGGGGAAAAGCTTTAATTGCTATGGCTTGGAAACAGCTAGCAAGTTCTATAAATAGGTTGTCTTTGAGTAGAGGATAGGTTACTGTGGCCAATATACGTACACTAAACTTGTGCTGCCAATGTGTTTGTGTGTGGTTGGAGTCAACAATGCTATAGATTTTCAGTCTTACATTAAATAAGACTGGCCAACATTATTTTGTCTGAAAGTATGGTGAACAGTTGTAGGGTTGAGTTTTTGTATTCCAGTATTATGCAGCAAAAATTTCCTAGGTTTTCTGTCTTCTACTACTACTACTACTGTTTCAATAAATCAATAAATAAAATATACTAATAGTCTTGATGTTTTGGCATTTATAAAATCATACTGATTTGCATTTTGAGATTTTAATGAAATGTTAAAACTTTTGTTTCAATTTCGTCTCCTATTAATAAATACTAAGATTGGGTTGAAATATTTAATATTGTATTTATAAAAATTAAGAAAGAAAATAAAAAAAAATACGTTAATAAAATGCCTGCCGATAAAATATTGTCACTTTGATCTAACATCGATCAATTTAAAATGAAAAGGTATAATAAAAATATATTAGTAGTACTCTTAATATAGGCTTAATTAAATTTTAAACATCTCATATATTTCAATATTTTTTAATTAAACCTCTATTAAAAAATTATGTTTTATTGATTATTCAAAATTTTTATATTTTTCAACGTCATAGTTACTTTATATTATTATTATTATTACTTTTATGTTTTTACATTAAAAAATAAACAACAATTTAATTAAATTTTAAATCCATTATAGATTTAAGTATTTCCAATTAAGTTTTATTTAAAAATTTTAATTCTATTAAGTGTTTAAAATTTTTATATTTTAAAATTAAGTTTTTATTGACGTAACTATATGATTTTAAGTAAGACACCATAAACGTGATAATAAATAAATAAAGTTCTAAAATTAAATTGAATATTAAAATAAAATAAAATCAAACGGATATATCACACCAATTGACGACAAATAGTTAATTACAAGATATTAAAATTTTAGATATTCGATAAAATGAATTTTTTTATTAAATATTCAATTAAAAATAATTAAATTTATGAAGAATTTAAAATTTAATAACTATTTTTTTTATACAGAGACACTTAAACAATAATGCAAAGTAATAATTACGTCGTTCTAAAAAATCTAAGTACAAGAATAAATTGAAAAATATAAAAAAAATTAAATATTTAATAAAACGAAAAAGTTTAATAAAAATTCAATTAAAAATACTTAAATTTATTAAAAATATAAATTTGAACTAAACTTAAATATGCCGGTTTAATTCCTTGACTTTTTTTATTGATAAAAGAGAAAAAATAAAGAAGCATTCCTAGTACGATTAAACAAGCTACCAATAGGGCAAGAACTATGTACTCTAAATATTATTCACATGTCAAAATATTGAATAGTTTTAGTTCTTTAACTACTGCTTTTATGAATAATAATTAGCACAACTTTTTTTATAACTAACATATATGGTTAGTTTGAAAAAAAAATTCCCGTTTTGTGAATAAAAAGACACTTAATTAAGAAAAGAAATTTCATTGAATTATTTAAACTCTTCAAATAATCGTACTTAAAAAAATATTATTTTTAGTTTTGAATTATTAAGTGATAAATGTTGTTTCTCCTTAACTCAAATATAAGATATATAAAATAGGTCGTGTTTTTGAAGACTTCCTATTTAGTGCTACTAATATAATTAAAAAAAAATTGTTGACAACCTAACAAACACACTTACTTATAACTAAAGATTATTTAGTAAAGGTGTCTCTTTATATGAAAATAAGACCAAACTTAATGATTATTCTTCACAAGTGTCAAATAGTTAATTTTGCTTATATGAGTTTAAAGTATTTTAGTATAATATATTATTTATTAGTAACAATGCTAAAACTATAGTCATGATAATTGGACAATTGAAAAGGATGGATAACAAAAACATACTATGATATTGAATATCTTAATTTATCCTTAAAAAATAGAGATATTAAAAAAGTACGTGAAAACAAAATATATATTCCACTAAAAATATTAAATATAAAAATTAAAATAAATAAATAAATAATAAATTTTTTCAAACAATAAAAAATATTTTATAATAATTTTGAACAGATTGAGTTTTAAGTTCAATATACATTTCACAACCCAATTCATAAGAGATGTGGACGAACTGGATTGAATTTGATTCAATCACACATAACACATAATACCAAATTCAATATATCGAAATTCAATTGTGTCATATTAAATCCCAAGATTATCCGACCGAATAAACACCATAAATACAATTGTTGTCTTGGTGATAAATATAAATACATGCACTAAACACTAATATAGGTATTTTGTAAAATACTACTTGTGAATAAGAAGGAAATCTAAATTTATAAAACAAAAAAAATATTAATTTAGCTAATAGAATATTTTTTTTCAATATTAAAAATAAACTAAATATTAAAACATGTTTTTAAACCTTTATATGTCTGTACAAAAGTACTTAGGTTTGGTTAACGAAACGTTTTAATGATAATTTTATAAATATTTTATCTGATAAATTATAACTGGTGAAATATGTTGATCGAAGAAAGTTGAGTATTAATAAAATAAACAATAAAATTAAAAATTTGCTTTAATTGAATAACTATATAAAAATATTGAGTATTGCTGATATATATATATATATATTGAGTTAATGGTGTTTTTAGTACCTAAATGTTTTGATTTTACACATAACTTTTAAAATTTATAAGTTTCATCCTATATCTTTTGAAAACAGCTAAACTTTTGTCCCTAAAGTTAGCACTTTTTGTTCCAGAGAGACCAGATTTTCTAAATTACGAAAGCTATAAATACTAAAACCGGTATTTTAAAAGTTAAAGAAAAAAATTTAACAGTCTAAACATCATTAACCCCTACAATTTCATATGGAAGTTGAATAAAAATAAAAATAAGGAATTTATTTTTTATACTAAAATGTGTAAATAAGACTAATAATAGTTTATTTTTTTGGAAATAATTTAATATTAAAATCCGCAAGAATGAAAGATGTGGTCTTGCTAGCAATATGATCTAAGATAACTTGTTTTGGAGTATTTAACATACTATAGTCTATTAGATACTTTAAATATTTATAAATATTAAATTACTGTCATATTTTTAATTGGATTTAATATATACTTTCTTTTTCATTCAATATTCTATTTTTATGAATGTTTATAGATTGCATTTAATTTAACATTTTTATATTTTTTTTCTTTAAAGGAATAACTAGGTCAAATGTGATTCTAACAGATAATGAAACTATATTTTCTTAAATGATAAAAGCTCTAAAATAGAATTGTTAGATAAACTCATAAAAAAAATATTTAAAAGAAAAAACAAAAATACTACTATAACAGATATTTTAATAATCATAGGTTAAGTGTATTTTAACATATATTACATATTTGATAAAAAAATGTCTTTTAACAAGATTAGAGAGAGCACTACAAATTTGAGTATAAAACTTAAGTCACATATAATGTAAGTGGAAGACCAACAAAAAAAGTTTTTTATCAAAAATTATTAATGTTTTCTCGATGTGATTTTAATGCATTTAAATGAATTTTTATAAGAAAATGTTATTTATTAATTGTTTAACTAATACTCCTACTACATTTTTAAGAAATTAAGTTAGTTACCAAGAACTTGAGGTGTATCTAAATGTTTGCAGATAATATTGTACGAAAAGGAAATATTTGGCATATAGGTGGAAAAGAGGGCCCCAAATACTGAAATTAAGAGTGTAGGAGTTATTCCAAAATAAATAACATTGACAGATAGTAGGTGAAGTTGAACAAAAATGTAGCAAGAGAATTGAATGTGGGTGGAAACCTTGCATTCACTCAGGCTTTTATTAGAGAAGAAGGGTTTAGATTCATTTTTTTTTTGGAAAAAAAAAATACAAACTAGTGTATGTAGGGTAATGTGATTTAAAATTGTTTGTTTCATTTTAAAATAATAATAGTTCTAATTCACACAAAAATGAAGTTGACTTATGCTTTTAGTTTCAGTAAAATATTAATTATTTTATTTTTATTTGGTCTCTGAATAAATTATATTAATATTTATATATTTACAGCAGATAAAAAAAATAAATTATTTGAGATTAGTTTAATAAAATTGTTTCAACAGGTGATATTTTATTTAAAAAGGCCTTGAATTTGAGTATTTTGGGATGTAGAGAGCAGAACAATTTTTTTTATTGAAATGCATCAAAATACATTTTTCTAAAAGTTTTTACTAAATATCTAAATAAAGTAGGAAACAGTGAGGCAATGGCTGTTGGATATGTACAAGCACGACAATGTTATGGATGAGAGTGCAGAATCTATTTATGAGAATGTAAAATGGTAGCAGAATTTGTGGGAATAATTTTAGAAGCTACTCCTCTTATTGTAACTGTTCTGTTGAACATGTGTCCATGATTGTTTGGGGATCCCCTTTTTGAACTTGGAATATCAAACAAATTGTTGCATAAATCATCGCATTCGTGAATTTTTAGATTATTATTAGAGTTTATGGAAATAATTTATTTAAATTAGTTATTTCTATGAAAAAAATGTTCAATTGAACTCAAAAACAATAAAAAACAAAAAAACAAAAAATATTGACAGAAGTTAGAAATGAAAAGAACCTCTTTGTATTAATAATATATAATTATTAATAATTTATCCTTGAAATATATATAGAGAGAGAAAAATGGTATTATTTAGTTAGAGTTTAATTAGAAATTTAAGTAACTAATTAATAAAAGAATTACTAGATACTAGACAATAGTTTACTCTTGTATCAAAGATGTGTTTAAAAGTTTTAGTATCTTTCATTTCAAAGTATTTTATCATTTTTTAGAAGTACTACTTTCACATAAAAAAATATCTTTTAGGCTAGATTCCTCTTCATCTCTATTTTTAAAATATTTCTAGTTACATTGATACCTTTATTCTAAATTCACTATAAAGTAGTAGCTTTCACTTTTTGATTTCGGTTTCATTTCAAGATATTAACATGTTGTCTAAACAGAATAATAAGTAGATTAACCAAACTATTTTTCATTTTTATGATAAATATATAGATTGTAAGGAATTTTTGTACTCTTGAAGGATAGTGAACTGATCAAATCTCTTATATCATTCTTTAAGAGAATGTTTTAGCTTGTACAGTGACTATTATAATACACACACATAATCCTCATTACCAACCACCTCAAAATCTTCTAACTAACACATTAGAATATCTTTCTCTAGTTGGTCATGGACAAAGGCCGTTTTCACAATTAACTATTAAAGTTTCATGTCCAACATTACTACTAGAGCAAGTAAGAGCCTAATGGATGAATGCTTGAATATAAGAGCTAATATATCATAGTTCAACCCTTCCTTCTAGTTATCACTTTAGTTACTAGTCAAGGATTGAACCTGGTTGCTTTTGTATAGACATTTTACGGGACGCTCTACCATCAAATGCTCTAGAAGTAATATTCTTCTTGAATATCTACTTACAACCAACAATTATCATGCATTTAGGTGGTTTCACTAACTTCTAGATTTCATTCCTCTATAGGCACTTTCTCTCTTAATGCATGGCAACTACTTATCAACTTTAGCTCAAGCAATTTCCTTTTAAAAAGTAGTTGTTTCAAACAATTTCATCTCCTCCATTGCGACTAGTTCATTGGTCAAGCTATTATCAAACTCACATCTCTCAAGTTGTTATTGTAGCTGCCTATGAGACCTTCGAATAGAGGTTGAGAGCCTAAGAAGTGTTGTTGCACTAGAGAGTTGGGTGCATCATCTGTAAACCCCTTAAGTCTATGAGGAATTTATTTCAAAGAAAACTCTACTTGTTCCTAAACTTCCTTTAACTCTCCAAACTCTTCCCTAGGTTCTTCCTCAAGCTTTAAATATATCATGCAAACTTTGTCAACTACAATGCATGTACTCATAATCACTCGTTTCCCATATGATACCATACCCTATAACCTTTCACTCTACTCTTGTAGCCAAAAAAACACTTCCTTCTTAGACAAAAGTTTTGATATCAGTTTTGATTAAATAAAAGAGTGTGAATGTGGACTCTAACAAAGTATTTTTGGATCACCTGGTGCACTACATATATCGTCTATTGTATGAAAAGTTAACATAATTAGAACATATATAGAGTTAGTCAACATAAGTTGCCTCCAAACAAATTTAACTACAAATTTAGTAAAATAGTGTTTATATATCGTTTGTAGAAAATGTTAATTAGAAATAATAGTAAATAAAAAAAAGGATTTGTTGTTGCTGCAAAATTAAAAGGAATAAGAATAAAATGAATTAAGAAGCAGATTGATTTCCAAGTTCATTCATCATTGAATTCTTCATCAATTCTCATTTTAGTATCATCCATCCAATTTAAGAAAAAAAATGGATTCAACTAAACAAGCATCAATCAAATTCAACAGAATCTAACTAATGAAATGAGTGTCCACCAATCATTCATTACCTCACTCGTCTCTAAGTGTCTACTTGTGAGAGTTTTAGTTTTTTACCCCTTTAATTAAGCAAACAAGAGATTCTTCATAATAAAGCAAACTACAAAAGAATTTTAATTAAAGAACAAAATTGAATTATCAACATTATTCAAAAATAATTTCAATAAAAGAAATTAAAATTAAAAAAAGGTCATACCATTAATCAATTATAGAAATTGAAAAAAAAAATTGAATTACACAAAACTTCAAAATTCAACATAATCATAAGGTAATAAACTCAAAAAGGTTTAACCTTCAATGCAAAGGCAAAACGAAAATAATTACAAAGAAGTAAATAGAAGACTAAGGAAAATGGTGCAGCTAGGTCAAAATGTCTAATGTGTAATGTAAGATGATGCACTTCCTCCTTATGACTTGTATCCATTTATAGAATTATTTTCCTTCCAGATTTTGGATTCAAATTTTGTTTCAAATATCATTCCAATATTAATTTTCTTAGATTTTTTTATGAGATTTTGTAGATTTTTTAGAGTTAATTTACATGTTATTATTAACCTATTTCATGACAAAAATCAACTCTACATATTTGAAATCTGCTTAATTTTTAATTTTATTTGAATTTTTTAATAATTGATTTAGAGTCAGAAAAATAATTTAATTGCTAATTTTTGGTATTTTTAATTAAATTTGAGCAGAAAAAAATTGGATTAAAAGAAGGATGATTGAAGTCTTGATGGACTGAGAGAAAAGAGTAAAATTGGAGTAAAAAAAAGTCAAGTCGGGCTCAGCAAACCTGAGCCTGGTGCAAGAGGACCCGAGAGTACGTCCAGAGAAATGCGCCTAACGCACATCACATGAGCTTGGCGCAGGTTGGGCCTCAGAGTAACATAATTCAATGGCACCCGGCGTAGGTGACCTGGGCCAGGCACGGGCGTCGAATTTTGTAGTTTTTTTAATAATTGCTCATACTAGGGTTAGACATCTAAGGCTATTGGAGCTCAAAATTCACTCTTGGAAGGTTATCTTAGGATTTCTTGTAGATTCTTCTTCATATTCCACTATTCTATTGTAACATTTCGTATCCTCATGTCTATGAGAAGCTAAATTCTCTGTTGTCGAAGTTAGGTCAAACCTTTCTAAACTCTCATGTAATCGTTTTTGCTTTAATATTTATGTCTTTCCTTCAATATTTTAATTATATACATGGTGTTTGTTGTGTTGGTTCATAACTCGATTATTAATTTTTGAGAATATTGGGAAATATCTCTTGATTCATATCTGAATTAAATTACTGAATGAAAGCTCGTATCTAGGAATAAAGTGATTCAATCATTGTCTTAAGACCCTTATGAGAATGCAAGATTTATTTATATATAATTGATCAAGGAATTGATTGTTAATAGATAATCTTAAGCTCATCTGTTGAGGAATTGAGAGTGAGTAATTTTGTGGGTTGACATTGATTAATGATAGGAAAGAAACTAAATTTTTTTAGCAAATGAGAGTGAACATTAGTAAGAATTAACCCTAACAAGTTTATCATATTATTGTTAATCTTTTTTCTGCATTTCAATTGTTGATAAAAAAAACATAAAATATTCTTTTAATTGTTTTTAATTTCCACACATATCATCAATTTAAGTTATTGTTCAAAATTTGAATTTATTATAATTGAAGTTATCGTTTTATATAGCATAAATCCTTTTAGAAGAGCAATAATTTTATTACTTGCTACATTTCGACTGATGCAGTTGTCATCATAGCAAAATAAGCTAACAATTTTATTTTATTTTGCTCATATTTTGTTTCTAATTTTCCAGATTTTGTGTATTTGTTTTCTATTCTTTTTCTCCGATTTTGTTTCCACTTATCTTTCAAATATTTTGTTTCCAAATATGTTTCAAATAAGTTGAGTATTGTTTAATCACCCATCCACTCATGGGTAACAACTCAAAGTATTGTTTAGACCGCGTTCACTCTTAGCTAGAAAACCTTGGTATAATCATTCCTGGATAAGACTTTAGTATTTTTTTTTTAAATGCAATCATTTCTAACTAAGCAAGAGTTATACAAAGATAGGTGATCGAAAAGATCACAGGTTTTTACTCACCCAAAAAATGTAACATCTTTCAATGGATGCAAGGAGCAATTTTCTAGTTTATATGAACACAAATAGTGTTCTTACAAAGCTTAGGGTATAAAAAAAGATTGAAAATTTGAGCATTAAGATTGGTAGCATTTCAACAACTCTAGTTCTCTTGTATGTTTTGGTTAACTTGAAAAATTACTTCACATAAATCTTTGAAGAAAGTAGTCATTGCAAATCTTTTATACTTGTTAAGAAGCTTTAACTCAGATCTTAACCTTCAAGCTTACATTTGTCCATGTAAAGACGTAGAGATACATTAAATGCATTTCATGTAAAATTAAATACTTATCTCTTCTTTAAGCAACATCCATATACCCAACATGACTTATCAAAGATAAATTAGAGAGTTTTCACCCAAATTAGAGTAAAGCAAGAGATCATATGCAACAAATAGCCTTTTCAGAGTTAAAATCACTACAAGAAGATTATTACCTACTGATAATTACCTAAAGATTTTGATTTGTAGGTAAATTAGGAGTTACATGCAAATATTATGTACAAATTACTATTTATACATAAAATCGAGTTACATTCAGATTTTTTTCGTATATAATAGTAAAGTAGTTTTCTGCCAATTATCTCTAGGTACAATCCTAACGTAAATTTGGCACATTGCAACGAAGAAGTTTTTTAAGGATGTTATCCGTATGTAATGACAATGGAATCAATAAATAAATAAAGTCATGCATTACATACAAATTTGACATTTGATTCCAATAATTGAATTACTAAAAAATTAAATTTCCAAAACGTGAAGTTTAGGTTAAAACTTCTAAAGTAGAAAAAGGCATGGCTATCTAAAAATGGAAAGGGAGTTAGCAAAGGAGAAAGAGGATCAGTGGGACTGGTGGCTATACAGAGCCTACAATGAGCTACATGTGTTGACCCTTTAACGCCTTGACGATTTTGGTAGTAGGGCACCAAACAGACAACAAGAGCATCTTGGTGGAGGCCTTCAATTTCAATTATTAGATACAGATTTATCCTTATGTAATTATATACGGATAAATCTGTAGGTATTACATATAAATATTACCTATAAATAATAGTGTATGAACTTATAATCCATAGATAACAATTACCTATGCCCCATTTATCTATGGATTTTTTTCAAAGGTAATCTATAGGTAACTTTGTTTTACCTATAAATTTCCTGATTTTTTTTATCAACAATAAAGAATTTATTAAATGGAAGCATAAGAAAAGTGTTTGAACCCTTGTACAAAAAATTATATCCTACTTCTAGCCCTTCAATACCCATTACACATGTAGGTGTTGTACAAAACCTGATCATTTATATTCTTATCTCCCCTCTCCATAAGAATGATCGCCCCTAGTCTTGTCGCCCCTGGACCGACAATCCAAGGGTTGATCGCCTCAAGGTCAATCTTCCCAAGACTGATCTCTCTAAATTTGATCTCCTCATTGTTGATTACACCATTGAGTACTCCTCAAGACTAATCTCCCCAAAGTCGATCGTCATAATGTGGTTGATCTCCTCAAAGCCTACCTCCCCAATGTTTTCCTTAAGGTCGATCACCTCAAGGCTAATCTCTCCCAAGGTTAAGTTCCCCAAGTTTGATCGACATAATGTGGTGATCTCTTCAAGGCTGATTTCCCTAAATCTGATCTCCCCATTGTTGATTACGCTTTGAGTTCTCCTTAAGACTTATCTCCCTAAGGTCAATTGTCATAGTGTGGTCGATTCCTTCAAGGTCAACCTACAAATTTCTATAATAGATAATAGTGATTTTTCATATAGTGCATTAGGCATGTTAGGATGCTTGTTGGTGTAAAATATTTTAGTGTCCTTCAAGATTTTTTTATGTATACGTGGACATTAAGATCTTCATGGTAGATGTGAAAATCAAAATACTTCCTACAACATAGACTAAGTACATAAAAATTATGTGAAATACAACATTAGATTAAAATATATCTTGTACTTTATCACATTTTGATCCATACACTTTTATGGAAGAAATGATAAGAAACTACTTCAAAATTTTAGAAAAATAAATAAAGGTTTTATATTTTAGAGAGATAAAATGTTTTAAATAAATAATAATAAATTTGTTTTATACGGTGTATAACATTTACAAGTTTTAAATTTATAAACATTTTCTTTTAAATTTATAAAATGAGTCATTATATATATATATATATATATATATATATATATATATATATATATATATATATATATATATATATATATATATATATATATATATAAATT
>Ga0099825_1004347_pt1 | contig 18611 bp, 3 predicted proteins | sample SiratroredBW_FD_76838 | JGI IMG/M metagenome (GOLD analysis project Ga0099825, IMG submission 76838) | Root nodule microbial communities of legume samples collected from California, USA - Siratro red BW | ecosystem: Host-associated > Plants > Roots > Nodule | place: USA: California | collected... | reverse complement strand
ATTTGTTTTGTTGGTATAAAAAGAGAAGTTGCATTTTAGAGTATATGAAGTATATTCACAATTATTTATTAAAAAATAATAGTTGAAATTATAATTAATACAATCAAATACGTATATAATTTACAATTGAATAATGTTATTGAAACTTTGGTGTCTCTGTCACCTAAGCAGAAATTAAATATACATAATTTAAATCTGCAGAACCAACGACATTCACTGAATATATATGCCACAAACAGGGCAATGGAGTCAGAGTCTGATGACATGAAAATTCAAGTATGGCCTTTAACACTGAACCAACTCATGGAATGGAACTTAATCGAATTCAAATCAACTGTAAAATGTCAAAAGAACGGTTCCAAAAAATTATATATGCTATTTCAATCCACCATGAAAACCACACAACTGCATTTCAAACAAATTAATTACTATTAGTAAGAGAAATGATGACTAGTGATAACAATTTACATATAAGTATTAAATATTAATAATATAACTCATATTCAAGTAATAGATATTAATTGATATATATGAATTTAGTTTTAATAATTTTAATAAATTATTATTATCTCTTCACTTAAGAGATTAAGAGATTATTAGATTCATATTTAAGAATAATAAGATTAACATTAAGTAGAAGGTTAATAAATCCATACTATTTTTATTCATCATTACTAGAAAACACGCTTTCTATATTGATTCTAAAAGATATTTTATATTGGTTCCAAAACTGATGTAAATGTAGGCTTTCTAGAAAGTTTTAGACTTTTTACGTTGGTTTTATAATCAACATAGTATGTGCATATATTACATCGGTTGATAAATAAATCATCGACATAAAATACCAATTCAAATAGTACCCGGGGAGAAGATATTTTGTCGGTTTTGACTCTCAACCGACGTAGTATCTACCCTATTACGTCGGTTGGGAGCCCACAACCGACGTAATATCTCTATTTTTTTAAAATAAAAATCCAAAATTTTTTCAGAATTCTTTAATAAATCTTTAATCCATACAAGGAAACACCACAACAAATTTCAGAATTTTTTGACAAGTATAGACAGGTGAAATACAAAAAAAGATGTGAAAAATACTAAAAAGAAAAAAAAAATAGTAAACAATGAAATTTTGAAAAAAAAAATTGGATTTGGAATCCCCTACAGTGATAGCTCACAATCTTTGTTACGTCGTTTCGAACAATTTTCATTTTTGAAGTATCTCAATCTGAGCTCTCTATCAAAAGTTACAGTCATTTAAAACTTTTTCGCCCTAAATTTTTGAAACCCTAAATCTGTAATAAATCTACAATAAATCTATATAATGTAAGAACTCTACCATCAAATATACATTAAATCAAGTTGCTGGTAAAACATTTGGGTCAAAAATAAATTTCTAACTATTTTTAACGAATTTTGCAAAATTGATAAACTCTTGCAAAGAGAAGCACCAAGAGATGTCGAACCAAGCATTCATGGCGGTAGAGAAAAGCTCACGCATCAAGTAACAAAACTCAACCGCTGAGCTTGCGCATGCCAAATGAACCGTAGCAAAACCAATAAACACAAAGATGCAAATGAATGAGAAAAGAAAGCGGCACTACACGAAATGCAAATAAAAACTCGTGAGAAGAAAAAGCGGCACCACACAAAACGAACCCCTAAACCCAAAACTATGAATGCAATGGAGGAAATGAAGTCAATGAAGGCACGTGAAACAACTTCGAGCACAGAAATAGCAGAGCGAAGGAGAAAAACCAGTAGAACACTTGAAAGTGAAAACGAAGGAGGCAAAGCGTAAGAGAAAAACCGCGGATGAAATGTTAAAATAGGGGATATTACGTCAGTTTCAACTCAATAACCGACGTAGTATCTAACCCTAATTAATCTCGAGAGGTTATATTATGTTGTTTGGGAGCTCCCAATCGACGTAATATATGACTAACTTTATCTATTTTTTCTCAAATTCACTCTGGCATGCATGAGGGAGATACTACAACAGTTACGAGCTCCCAACGGACATAATATGTAACCAGACTTTACTCAATTTTTCCTAAATTCATTATCGCTCCCACGAATGAGATATTATGTCGGTTGGGAGACGTAATATTGCTACATAAACCGACTTAGTATCTTCACCGCCATTACAAAGTTTTCAAATTTCAAATTTTTATTTTTTCAGTCTTTTTATACGTCAGTTATTTGTCAAACCAATGTAAAATATGATATATTACGTCAGATTTGTCATGTAAAATATGGTATATTACGTCAGATTTGTGTAAATTGACGTAATAGCTCTTTAAATATTTAGAAAATTATCACTGTATTTTTATTTGCATCGATTTGTTTTTAACAACATCATATCCTAATAGAAAGTATTTTCTTACTAGTGCATTTTTTAATAAAAAGACTACTTTTTACATCTTTTTTCTTACTCGAACTCCTAAATTTAAGCCGAGACAAAACTCCAACCTCAAATCAAATAGGTGAAGAAAGTTTAAAGAGTTTAAGGTATTTTAGAATACATCATTTTTTTAGTGTCTTTGTTAATGATTTCAGGCACCGTGCCAGTTCGAACCCAAGGACTTAAGGTATAAGAATAGAACCAAACCATCAAGTCACTCAAGGAACCGGCAAGTAAGAACCAATTTTTATTTGTATTGTTCCTTAGTTAATAGAGTTGGTGGGGTGCATTACAGGGTAAAACGTGGTCATTGAAATGAAGAAAACTATACATGCATGTGCTAACTTCTTTTACACATCACTCATATTATCATAGAAAGAATAAATTAGTAGACTGAGAAGTTTGAGAAAAGGTATCTATTTCTAAATTATGTTTATACCAACTTTTATAATAAAAGATTTCAAAAACTATGAAAAAAAATTAATGTATACATAAATTAAAAACATAAGTTTTAAAACAATTATATGATAAAATTTATAATTAAATTTAATTTATAAAAAACCAATTATATATATATATATATATATATATATATATATATATTTATATATATAAAGATTTTATCCAAACACACAATTTAGTTGGATTTGTTGATATAAAAAGTGGAGTTGCATTTTAGAGTAGTATACTCACAATTATTTATTAAAAATTAACAGTTGAATTTATAATTAATACAATCAAATACATATATAATTTAAAATTAATTACAGTTTCGATTTTTAATATTCTAATTAATCATTATTGTTATTATTCTACTTTATTCTCTAAAACATCTTTGATCACCTCAAAACCTATAATTTTATTGAAACATCCTAAAATCAAGTTCAAAATTTAAAAGCACTTCCCATCCAAAATTTTAAAATATACGAATTCCATGTTGAAAGAAACATAAATTGGAGAAAGTAGGAAGGGGAAGTACCTTACTTAACACAAATTATCTCTTAGCTTGTATTTTCGAGATCGCAATAATTAAAAAGAAACTAGGTTGGACTTTTGGAAAAATGAAAGAAAAGTTGAAGAAGTAAAATAAATACTAAAAAAGTGAAGAAAATTGAAGATTGAATATTATAAATTCTTATTAGTAGTTACTCCCACTCAATACACTCACACCCTTCTGCTTTGATTCTATTTTAGTTTTTCATACCAAAAAACTAAAAGCCAAATTATTTACTAAACACACCACCTAAAATTAATATCCTTACTCTCCTTTTAAACTCAAATTCATCTTACAATAGAATCTAAAACTAACTTTCATATATCTCATGTATACCTTAAACATATAATTTCATAAATTGAAACTTAAACAAAATTAAGATTTACTTACCAGATTTTATTTTATCTCACACACTCGTTAGTATCTATAAAAACAATTTCTTCCAAAATACATTAAATGGTTTAAAATGTTAAATTTTTACTTAGAAGATATTCAAGTCTCATTATATATATACTTCATATTCACCAAGCAACAGATACAGACAAACTCAAATTAAAAAAATGTATAGAATAGTAGGAATACAATACTTTAATAAAATAACAAATATTTGTTCACTCAGTTCTTGTAACATTAATGTTAAGAAAATCTAATTTAAAATTCTCATTTATCATGGAATGAAATCATTTTATTATCCATATTTAAATTTTCTAGTATTTAAGGAAGTAAAGATATTCATTAGCATCATCAAAATAACATATGAAAATAAAAACAACTCTAATCCCATAAAACCCTTTTAGTTTTTCAGCACACAAAGACCAACATTTAAAAAAAAAAAAATCCCGTTACCTAAATTATTATCAAAGTTTGGATCATATCAAGAAAAATAGAACAAAGACCTAATTTTTAAATCCACTTTAAATTTCACAATAACGCAAATTACCAAACATATATATTTGTTAATCTATTTTAAAATAATTCTTCCATGTTATTAACTCATATTGTTTGAAGTAGACAAATATTAAAATAAAGGTGTTTTATTTTACTGAAAAAGTAAGTTGATAGATCAAAATGAATAATTTCTCGTTAACTTTATTATAAAAATTTAAGAGAATAAAATAGAATTCATTTTTTTTAAAAGAAAGTTATTTTGGAATACCTCGAATTTTAGACGAATATTTTTGCCGATGTCGAACCAAAGACTTGTGAAATGGGATGATAACGAGCAAGTAAAAACAAATTGTTATTTTTATTGATCTTAATTCAATTGACCCGATGGGTCTAACAGGGTCACAAATGGCCATTAGAACTAAGAAAACTATGTCAAACATAAATTAAAAATATAAGTTTTAAAACAATTATATGATATATATACCTTATTGGTATTCAACTCAAATTCATCTTACAATAAAATTTAAAACTAACTTTCATATATCTCATGTTACCTTAAATATATAATTTCATATATTGAAACTTAAACTAAATTAAGATTTAATTACTACTCTTTATTTTATCTCACACACTTGTTAGTACCTATAAAAACAAGTTCTTACAAAAGACATTAAATGTTAAACTTTTAATCAACGGTTAAGAGATATTCAACTCTCATTATATATATACTTCACATTCAACCAAGTAGCTGATACATCAACAGTAAAATGTGAAAAGAACGGTTTCACAAAATTATATATGCTATTTCTCATCCACCATAAAAAACTAGAAAACTGCATTTCAAACAAACATGCATTGATTACTATATTAATTACTATTATTTAAAGAAATGCTGACTAGTTATAGTAATTCACATATAAGTATTAAATATTAATAATACAGTACTCGTATTCAAGTAATAAATATTAATTAATATGTATGAATTTAGTTTTAGTAATTTTAACAAATTATTATTATGCTCACTTAAGAGATTATTAGACTCATATTTTTGAATAATATGATTAACACTAAGCATAGGGTTAGTAGATGTATATATATTACTTTTATTTATGTTTTAATAAAATGATTATCTTTTATATTTTTCTTGTTATTGACATTCTTAAACTCCAGAGGAGACACAGTCTCATCCTTTAAATGGAGAGAATTGAAAGAGATGCTAATATGGACAATACAGTGAAAAATTTAAATATTATTTTTATAAAAAATGTTTAACAGTGATCGAAATGATAACACTGAAATATTATATGAATATTTTCTTAATATCCAATTGTAGGAGGGGACAATAATATTATAACTTATCTTATATATTATTGTTATTAAATTATTATTAATACATTTGAATTTTTTAGTATTGGAAGAAGTAAAAATATCCACTAACATATGTAAATAGAAACAACTCTAACCTTATAGTATTTTGTCACCAGAGAGACAAATACATTCAGAAAAATCTCATTTTTGAACAATAGGATTAACACTAAGCAGAGGGTTAGTAGATCTATATTACTTTTATTTATTTTTTAATAAAATGATTATCTTTTGTATTTTTCTTGTTAGTGACATTCTTAAATTCAGGAGGAGATACAATCTCATCCTATAGGTCGAGAGAATTAAAGGAGTTGCTAATATCGACAATACAGTGAAAAATTTAAATATTATTTTTATAAAAAATATTTAACGGTGATCGAAATGATAACTGAAATATTATATGAATATTCTTTTAATATCTAATTGTAGGAGGGAACAATAATATTATAACTTATCTTATAGATTATTGTTATTAAGTTATTTATTAATATATTTGAATTTTTTTAGTACTGGAAGAAGTAAAATTATTCACTAACATATGTAAATAGAAACAACCCTAACCTTATAATATTTTATCACTACAAAGACAAATACATTAAGAAAAATCTCATTAAAAAAATAATTAATTCTTAAAAAAAGAGGTATTTTAGAATACCTCATTTTTTTTTTTGATATTTATGCTCATAAGTTTATGCACCGTGCCCGTTTCGAACTCAATAACTTAGAATATAGGACCAAACCATAAAGTCACTTAAGGAACCTAACAAGTAAAAACCAATTGTCATTTGTATTGTTTATTAAGTCAATAGATTTGGTGGGGTGCATTAAACTCTAATAAGATCAAAAGTGGCCTTTGAAATTAAAAAAACTAATCATACATGCATGACTAATTTCTGTAAAGGATCACTTGTGTTATCATAAAAAGAAATAAACTAGTAGTTTAGGTTAAAGTTTGGGAAAAGGTATCCATTTTTAAATTATGTTTACACCAACTTTTACAATAAAAAATTTCAAAAACTATGAAAAAAAATTAATGTATACATAAATTAAAAACATAAGTTTTAAAACAATTATATAATAGACTTTATAATTAAATTTAATTTATAAAAAATAAATTTTAGTTTTATATATATATGAAAAGGTTTTATCTAAATACACAATTTAGTTGGATTTGTTCCTATAAAAAGAGGAGTTGCATTTTAGAGTATATGAAGTATATACTCACAATTATTTATTAAAAATTAACACTTAAAATTATAATTAATACGATTAAATACATATATATTTAAAATTAATTACAGTTTTTAATATTCTAATTAATCATTATTGTTATTATTCTACTTTATTTTCTACAACATCCTTCATCACCTCAAAACCTAAAATCTTATTGAGACATCCTAAAATAAAGTTCAAAATTTAAAAGCACTTATCACCCAAAATTTAAAACATGTGAACCCCATGTTGAAAGAAACATAAATTGAAGAAAATAGGAAGAAGAAGTACCTTAAAACAAATTATCTCTTTAGCTTGTATTTTCGAGATCATAATAATTAGACCTTTGAAGAAGAGAAAGATAAGTTGAAAAAGTAAAATAAAGATTGAAAAGTGAAGAAAATTGAAGATTGAATATTAGAAATTCATATTAGTAATTACCTCTACACTGATCAATACACTCACACCCTTCTGCTTTGATTCTATTTTAGTTTTTCAACCCAAAAATTAAAATAAAAGCTAAATTATTTAGTAAACACACCACCTAAAAATACTATCATCACCCCTCCATTTAAACTCAAATTCATCTTACAATAGAATCTAAAACTACCTTTCATACATCTCATGCATACCTTAAACATATAATTTATAAATTAAAACTTAAACAAAATTAAGATTTAATTACTACTTTTTATTTTATCTCACACACTTATTAGTATCTAAAAAAAACAAGTTCTTACAAAATACATTAAATAGTTTAAAATGTTAAACTTTTAATCAATGATTAGGAGATATTCAAGTCTTATTACACGTAAATATAAATATATATATATATATAGACATATAAATAAATAAATATAAATATTGAAATCTTTTTGCATATATATATATATATATCAAAATGTACCATAGTATCTCGTTGCTCCCAAATAAGATTCACCAAATTCACTATTAATTAATATAACATTCCTAAGATTTAACCTTTATGCAGATCTAATGTGTAGATAATTAATAAATATATTATATACATATTACTTTCAAAATATAAACTTTTTCATAAGAGTTTTATATTCACAATACAAAATAAAAAGGAAAATGTTTAAAAAAAGTGTTAATTAAACTCAAATTCATCTTACAATAAAATCTAAAACTAACTTTCATATATCTCATGCATACCTTAAATATATAATTTCATAAATTGAAACTTAAACAAAATTAGGATTTAATTACTACTCTTTATTTTATTTCACACATTTGGTAGTACTTATAAAAACAAGTTCTTATAATATATATATATGTCTTTTTTCTTATATGTATTTTTAACTTTTTCATTTCTATTAAATATAAGACTTAGATTCACACTTGAATACCTAATATATATATATATATATATATATATATACTTCACATTAAACCAAATAACAAATACATCAACTTATAAATTATTGTTATTAAATTATTTATTATTATATTCAAATTTTCTAATATTTGAAGAAATAAAGATATTCACTAACATGTAAATAAAAGCAACTCTAACCTTATAAAATTCTTTCATGTTATATTAATATTTTGTCAACACAAAGACTAACGCATTAAAAATAATCTCATTAACTGAATTATTATCGAATTTTGAATTAATCTCTAAATTATTATCGAATTTTGGATTTTACTAAGAAAGCGAAGACCAAAGACCCGATTTCAAAACCCATTTTAAATTTGATAAGAACCTAAATTATTAAATATATATACTTGTTGAAAATCTACTTTAATTTTATAAAAAAATAACACTAAGGATTTTACTAAGAAAGCGAAGACCAAAGACCCGATTTCAATTTATAAAAAAAATAACACTAAGTAAAAATTCAAAAAAAATTCAAAAAGAGAGGTATTTTGGAATACCTGGTGGTATAGGAGTGTAGAACCAAACCATCAAGTCACTCGAAAAATCGCCTAGTAAAAATCAATTATTTTTTCTATTATTTCTTAACAGAGTTGGTGGGGTGCATTACACTCTAATCTGGTAAAACATGGCCATTGAAATTAAGGAAATTAACTATACATGCATGATTAATTTCTGCTAAAGATCACTCATATTATTATAGAAAGGAATAAACTAGTGGATTGGGTCAAAGCTTAGGAAATGATATCCATTTCTAAATTATCTAAACACATAATTTAGATGAATTTGTTGTTGAAAAAAGAGGAGTTGCATTTTAAAGTATATGAAGTATATACTCACAATTATTTATTAAAAATTAATAGTTGAAATTATAATTCATATAATCAAATATATATATAATTTAAAATTAATTACAGTTTCAATTTTTAATATTCTAATTAATCATTATTGTTATTAGTATACTTTATTCTCTACAACATCCTTGATCACCTCAAAACCTATAATCTTATTCAAACATCCTAAAATAAAGTTCAAAATTTAAAGCACTTATCACCCAATATTTTAAACATGTGAACTCCATGTTGAAAGAAACATGAATTGAAAAAAATAGGAAGGAGAAGTACTTTACTTAACACAAATTATCTCTTAACTTTTATTTTCGAGATCATAATAATTGGAAAAGAGATTAGGTTGAACTTTTGGACAAGTGAAAGAAAAGTTGAAGAAGTAAAATAAATACTGAAAAGTGAAGAAAATTGAAGATTGAATATTAGAAATTCATATTAGTAGTTACCTCCCACTCATAAATACACTCACACCCTTCTGCTATTATTCTATTTTAGTTTTTCAACCCAAAAAATAAAAGCCGAATTATTTACTAAACACACCACCTAAAAATTCTATCATCACCCCTCCATGTAAACTCAAATCCATCTTACAATAGAATCTAAAACCAACTTTCATATATCTCATGCATACCTTAAACATATAATTTCATAAATTGAAACTTAAACAAAATTAAGATTTAATTACTACTTTTTATTTTATCTCACACACTTATTAGTATCTGTAAAAGCAAGTTCTTACAAGATACATTAAATGGTTTAAAATGTTTAAACTTTTAATCAATCGTTAGGAGATATTTAAGTCTTATTACACATAGATATAAATATATATATATATATAGACATATAAATAAATAAATATAAATATTGAAATCTTTTTTGCATATATATATATATATATATATATATATCAAAATGTACCATAGTATTTTGTTGTTCTCAAATAAGATTCACCAAATTTACTATTAATTATTGTAACATTCCTAAGATTTATTCTCTAAACACTTTTAATGTGTAAGTAATGAATAAATATATCATATACATATTACATTTAAAATAGTTCAAAATATAACATCTTTTATAGGACTTTTACATTTATAATACAAAACAAAAAGGAAGTGTTTAAAAAGAAGTGTTAATTAAACTCAAATCCATCTTACACTAAAATGGAAAACTAACTTTCACATGCATACCTTAAATATATAATTTCATAAATTGAAACTTAAATAAAATTGAGATTTAATTACTACTTTTAATTTTGTCTCACACACTTGTTAGTTAGTACCTATAAAAACAAGTTCTTACAAATACATTAAATGTTAAACTTTTACTCAACGGGTAAGAGATATTTAAGTCTCATTAATTATATATATATATATATATACTTCACATTCACCAAGCAGTAGATATAGACTAAGAAAACATTTGTTTACTCAATTCTTGTAACATTAATGTTAAGAGAATCTAATTTAAAATTCTTATTTGTCATGGAATAAAAACATTTTGTTTCCAAATATCAGCATTCGAATTTTATTTAATTATCACTCAATTTTATTCATACATCAATCAATATCAAAAATTATTTTATTTAATTATTAAATTATTGTTTCAAGTTATACAAATCTCATAAAATTCAATATCATTCGTCATGTTATCTATCATATATTTAATCATTTCAATTACAATCTTAAAATAATGTATAACTATGAACAACAATAAAAACGACATAACAATATCACACTACACAATCAAGTTTATTCAGTGACAATCAGACTACAACAAAAACTTGAGCATTGATGATCAATTATTTGTATATATTCAAGTCTTTTATCATAGAGTTCTATTTGAAGTTAACTAACTAGTATAAAACATTCAACTAACTTCCCTTACCTAACTTGAACTAGAACATTTTTCATATAACTTCAAAGCCTAGAAATCACAAAGGATCTCCTAACTCTGTAATCTGATCAGACACTCTTACTTTACTCGACACCAGGAATCTAAGGATGATATCTGATAGTCAGTTTAATGAGGAATGAAATTAGAAGTTTAGAGAAAATGAAGAGAACTGAAAACAACCTATTTTTAGAGAGATTATAATTTTTATAAAATGAAATATAAATAATTGGTTTTCCTATTTATATAAACTTTTATTTAAATAATAAAATAACTAGATGTCCTTTTATTAATACCACTTCTACTCTAAACCCATTTTCTAAGTTCTCATCCACTATCACTTTAGAGCTAATTTATGAGATCTTATATTCTCACCAAAATTAAAAATTTTCATACTCAAAAATTAAATTACTAGAAAAAGTTAAAGAATAGGTTCTCTAATAATTCTCCTCCTTCTCCCAAGTTAAATCTTCTTGAGCATAAAAACATTTTACCAAACATTCTACCAAAGTAAAATCTAACTTCATGATTACCGACTGAATATATTATTTTTTTAATAACAAAATTGTTTATATGAATATTTTATCAACATCTCACTAAAGAGAGGTAGAATAATATTATAACTTATGGAATGCTATTATTATTAAATTATTTATTATCCATATTTAGTATTTGAATGGAGTAAAGACATTCATTGGTAGATCAAAATAACATATGTAAATAAAAACAATTCTAATCCCATAAAATCCTTTTGATTTCAACATGTTATCCTTAATATTTTATCTCAGAGACCAAACATCTTAAGAAAAAATTCTATTAATTATCAAAGTTGGAATCTTACTAAGAACAGAGGCCTAATTCGAAACCTACTTTAAATTTGACAAGAGTCCAAATTACCAAACATATATGCTTAGTCGAAATCTACTCTAAAATAATTCAGTATTGTTAACTCAAATAAAAATATTAAAATAAAAATGTTTTATTTTACTTAATAAAGTAAGTTGGATAGATGAAAATGAATAGTTTCTGACTAACTTAGATTATGAAAAAGATAACATAATAAAGTAAAATCCAATTTTTAATTAAAAAAGAGTATTTAGAAATATCTCATTTTTTTATTTAATTGTTCTTACTTTCTACACCTCAATGCCGGTTTCGAACCCAGAGACTCGTAGTTTACGATGATAGTACCAAACCAGCAAGTGACTCGGGAAACCGGCGAGTATTATTCAACTGCTATTCCTATTATCCATTAAGTTATTGGAATTGGTGGAGTGCACTAAAGTGTGATAGGGTATTGAAGTTATGAAAACTATACAGCATGGCTTAATTTCTCCTAAGGATTACTCATATTATCATAGAAAAAAAAAAATTAGTGGGTGGGGTCAAGTTTGAAAAAAGGAATTTATTTTTAAATTATGTTTACACCAACTTTTATTATAAAATTTTTAAAAAATTATAAAAAAAATTAATGTATACATAAATTAAAATATAAGTTTTAAAACAATGATACGATAGACTTTATAAATTAACTTTAATTTATAAAAAAGTTATATATATATATATATAAATTTATAAAAAGGTTTTATCCAAACAAACTATTTAATTTGAGCAGTTGCATTTTAGAGTATATGAAATATAATCACAATGATTTATTAAAAGTTAACAGTTGAAATCGTAATTAATACAATCAAATACATATATAATTTAAAATGAATTACAATTTCAATTTTTAATATTTTAGTTAATCATTATTTTTATTATTCTACTTTATTATCTAAACTAATGAATTAAAATGATGATTAATTCGAAATCAATTGTGGTAAATGTTTTTCTCAATAATACATGTGGCAATCATTAGTCATATAAATTATTGGCGCAGGCTATATTGAATATTGTGTAACTACGTATTTTAGCTTTTAACTTTCTACCTTAATCAATATTTAATTACTTCATTTCTATCCTTAGCAAAAAAGCGCCACTTTCTTCTTTTCATATTTTCTAAGTGACTGCTCTCTGACTTGTGAACAAAATAGTTGAAAAAAAAGGCATCGTTGATATTAAAATATCATTATTTACCAAAATGTTTCAAACACTCTGTGTTTTGTTTTATTTTATTTACTTATATATATATGCATAAAATACCCAAAACCTACTAAAGTAAAAAAAATTATAATTATAAAGGTGGGGGATCGTTCACTTTTTGCCCAATTTTGATAATTTTTTTTTTGTTGGTGGTTATAGGTGTGTTTGGAAGGAACTTAGTTGAAAATCACTGGTGAATAAGGTTTGATTCCCATCCAAAGTAGAAAAAATGAAGCCCCTTTTAATTTTTTTTGTCAAAAGGACAATTAAAATCCAATCCCCTTAGAATTTTGAGTAGTGGTTTTATCATGATGGAGGATATGGTATATGTGCACTCTCAATTCTTAATTGCTGGATTTTAAAGGAAAATCTTTGCTGCAAATGAGTAGCTTTATGTGAAAATAAAATAAAATAATTATATGCATTAAGGAATTTTGAGTGGAACATGACTTATCTAGTCATTTCCTAAACATGACGACCTAACCATCTTATTAAGTGACGTTTGCATGAAAGAAAAAAAAAATAGAAATGAATAAAAAAGGACGAGACATTGATATTTTGTAAGTCTTTAGATTGTAGAAACATGATTTATCCTTAATTTATGGTTGATATACATTTTGAATATATTTTTTTTGAGTTATTATGAGTTTAACTATTTAAAAAATAAATATGGTTTTTTTAACTATTTAGCCATTTCACCATCTACACATAAACTTTCAAGTTTCCTAAATCACGTAAAACACTAGTAAGAGTCAAGCCTTACTCGATAAACAATCTCAAATTCTGATTCACCAAATTAATAAAGTAAGTATCAAAGTCATAAAATCTATAAATCGTCAATTTTATCCAAAATCTGCATGTAAGGGTCTTACGAAAAAATCAAGTTACAATTATAGTATTTGAGAAAATAAAATTTATTATTATATTCGAATTTTCTAGTATTTGAGAAAATAAAAATATTCACACATTAAAAAAATCTCATTAACTGAATTATTATTAAAGTTTAGATTTTACTAAGAAGATCAAAGACTTAATTTCAAAACCCATTTTAAATTTGATACGAACCCAAATTACCACAAAAATATATACTTGTTGGAAATCTACTTTAAAATAATATTAAAAAATATTTTATTTTAGTAAAATATAAAAAGTTGGATAGATAAAATGAATAGTTTCTCATTAATTTGATTATAAAATGATAACAGTAAGTAAAATCTAAATAATTTTGAAAAAAAGTATTTTGCAATACCTGGATTGTTTTATGTAGTGTCTAATCTAAATCATAAATCTTAAACCTTAAACTCTAAACCATAGAACCAAACCATCAAGTTACTCGAGAAACCGACATATAAAAGTCAATTGTTATTTGTATTGTTCCTTAACTCAATGAAATTAGTGAGTTGCATTAAACTGTAACAGGATCAAACTTGGCCATTGAAATTAAGAAAACTAACTATACATGCATGGTTAATTTTTTACTAAGGATCACTCATAGTATCATAGAAAGGAATAAACTAGTGGGTTGGGTCAAGTTTGAGAAAAGGTATTTATTTCTTTACACCAACTTTTATCATAAAAGATTTCAAAAACTATGAAAAAAAATTAATGTATAAATAAATTAAAAACATAAGTTTTAAAACAATTATATGATAGACTTTATAATTAAATTTAATTTATAAAAAAATAATTTTAGTTATATATATATATATATATATATATATATATATATGAAAAGGTTTTATTCAAACACCCAATTTAGTTAGATTTATTGTATAAAAAGAGGAGTTGCCTTTTAGAATATATGCAGTATACTGACAATTATTTATTAAAAATTAACTGTTTAAATTATAATTAATACAATGAATACATATATAATTTAAAATTAATTACAGTTTTCAATTTTTAAATATTCTAATTAATCGTTATTGTTATTATTTTATTTTATTATCTAAAACATCCTTATCACCTCAAAACCTATAATATTGTAGAAACATCCTAAAATCAAGTTTAAAATTTAAAAACATTTATCATCCAAAATTTTAAACATATGAACTTCATGTTGAAAGAAACATAAATTGGTGAAAGTAAGAACCATAAATATTTTACTTAATACAAATTACCTCTTAACTTGTATTTTCGATATAACAATAATTGGAGAAGAGAAAGAAAAGTTGAAGAAAGTAAAATAAAGATTGAAAAGTGAAGAAAATTGAAGATTGAATATTAGAAAATTAGTAATTACCCCGCACTCATAAATACACTCACACCTTTCTATTTTGATTCTATTTTAGTTTTTCAACCCAAATAGAAAAAGCCAAAATATTTACTAAAAAACCACCTAAAAATACTATCGTCACCCCCATTTAAACTCAAATCCATCTTATAATAGAATCTAAAACTAACTTTCACATGTCTCATGCATACCTTAAATATATAATTTCATAAATTGAAACTTAAACAAAATTAAGATTTAATTACTAGTTTTTATTTTATCTCACAAGCTTGTTAGTACCTCTATAAAAAAAAGTTCTTACAAAATACGTTAAATGATTTAAAATGTTAAACTTTTAATCAACGGTTAGGAGATATTTAAGTCTCATTACACACAGATATAAATATTTTCACATTCACCAAACAGTAAGAAAACGTTTAGAATGTCAAGAATACAATGCTTTCATAAAATAACAAACATTTGTTCACTCAGTTCTTGTAACATTAATGTTAAAAAATCTAATTTAAAATTCTCATTTGTCATGGAATGAAATCATTTTATTATCCATATTTCAATTTTCTAATATTTGAGGGGGTAAAGATATTAGTATCATCAAAATAATTGAAAATAAAAACAACTCCAATCCCATAAAATCCTTTCAGTTTTCCAGCATGTTATCTTTAATATTTTGTCACCACAAAGACCAACACTTTAAAGAAAAATTTCATTACCTAAATTATTATCAAAGTTTGGATCTGACTAAGAAAAATAAACCAAAGACATAATTTTAAAATCCACTTTAAATTTAACAAGAGCCCAAATTACCAAACATACATGCTCGGTCGAAATGTCTAAAATAATTGTTATGTATTGTTAATTCAAATAAAAAATATTAAAATAAAAATATTTCATAATATAATAAAATAAAATCCGAAAAAGAAAGATATTTTGAAATATCTCATTTTTTTATTTGTTCTTACTTCCTACACCTCCATGCCGGTTTCGAACCCAGAGACTTGTAATGTAGGATGATAGAACTAAACCACCAAGTCACTCGGGAAACCAACAAGTAAAATTCAACTGTTATTCATATTATCCATTCATTGGAATTGGTGGGGTGGACCAAACTATTAAAGGGTCAAAAGAGGCCATTGAAACTAAGAAAAGTATACATGAATGGCTTAATTTCTGCTAAGTATTACTCCTATTATCATGAAAAGGAATAAATGTGCCCTTATCTCTTCACGTAAAAAAAAAAAAAAAATACTGCCCTAATCATTTTAGCTTTTAACTTTCTACCTTAATCAATATTTAATTACTTCATTTATATCCTTAGCGAAAAGTGCCACTTTCTTCTTTCCATATTTTGTAAGTGACTGCTCTCTGGCTTGTGAACAAAATAGTTGGAAAAAAGCCATTTTTGATAATAAAATATCATTATTTACCAAAATGTTTAAACATTCTGTGTTTTGTTTTATTTTATTTATTTATATATATGAAAAACATACCCAAAACCTACTAAAGTCAAAAAAATTATGATTGTAAAGGTGGGGGAATAGTTCACTTTTTGCCCAATATTTTGATAATCTTTTTTCGTGTTGGTGGTCATACGTGTGTTTGGAAGAACTTAGTTGAAAATCACTGCTGAATAAGGTGTGATTCCCATCCAAAGTAGAAAACATGAAGCCCCTTTGAATATTTTTTGTCAAAAGGAGAATTAAAATCCAATCCCCTTAGATTTTTGAGTAGTGGTTGAAGTATTGGTGTATCATGATGAAGGATACGATATATATGTGCTCTCAATTCTTAATTGCTGGTTTTTAGTGGAAAATCTTTGCTGCAAGTGAGTAGCTTTATGTGCAAAATAAAATAAAATAATTATATGGATTAAGGAATTTTGAGTGGGACATGATTTATCTAGTCAAATCCTAAACATGACGACTCTAACCATCTCATTAAGTGACGTTTGCACAAAAAAAAAATAGAAATTAATAAAAAAAAGACAAGACATTGATATTTTGCATATTGTCTTTAGAGTGTAGAAACGTGATTTATTCTTACTTTATGGTTCATATACATTTTGAATATATTTTTTGAGTTATTATGATTTTAACTATTTAAAAAATAAATATGTTTGTTTTAACTATTTAGCAATTTTTTACATCTACACATAAACTCTCAAGTTCCTAAATCATATAAAACACTAGTAAGAGTCAAGTCTTACTCAATAAACAATCTTAAAATCATGAAATTTATAAATCATCAATTTATCCAAAATCTGCGTGTAAGGGTCTTTAAAAAAATCAAGTTATCAATTATAATCTAAATTGTAATGTAAACTAAAATAAACCCTAAATACCTTGAACTTTACTTATATCCTAAAGAAACAATAATTCAAGATGAAGAAGCAAAACCCTAAAAAAGCTCCTTGATTACCTCAAAACCTATAATCCTATTGAAACATCCTAAAATCAAGGTCAAAATTTAAAAGCCCTTATCACCCAAAATTTTAAACATGTGAACTCCCATATGGAAAGAAACATAAATTGAAGAAAGTAGAAAGAAGAAGTACCTTGCTTAACACAAAAGTTCTCTATGAATGTGTGAAATTATCTCTTAACTTGTATTTTGGAGATCACAATAATTAGAGACTAGATTTAACCTTTGGAGAATAGAAAGAAGAGTTGAAGAAGTAAAATAAAGATTGAAAATTGAAAATTGAATATTAGAAATTCATATTAGTAGTTACACCACACTCATCAATACACTCACACCACCTAAAACTACTATTTTAGTTTTTCAACCAAAAAAATAAAAGCCAAATTGTTTACTAAACACACCACCTAAAACTACTATTTTCACCCTCCATTTAAACTCAAATAGAATCTAAAACTAATTTTCATATACTTCATGCATCCCTTAAATATATAAGTTTATAAATTAAAACTTAACAAAATTAAAATTTAATTATACTTTTTATTTTATCTCACACACTTGTTAGTACATATAAAACAAGTTCTTACAAAATATATTAAATGGTTTATAATGTTAAACTTCTAATCAACGGTTAAGGTTAATTAAATTTAGGAAAATAATTAGGTTTTCTTTACTTAAACTGTCAAAGGTTGAAGTTTCTGTCCACACTTTCAATACTTATTATGATAATGTTAAAACTTTAAAATATTACTACTAAAAACTAAAAAAGTTCAAGTATATATATATATATATATATATATATATATATATATATATATATATATATATATATATATATATATATATATATATATATATATATATATATATATATGTAT
>Ga0099825_1004343_pt1 | contig 18615 bp, 12 predicted proteins | sample SiratroredBW_FD_76838 | JGI IMG/M metagenome (GOLD analysis project Ga0099825, IMG submission 76838) | Root nodule microbial communities of legume samples collected from California, USA - Siratro red BW | ecosystem: Host-associated > Plants > Roots > Nodule | place: USA: California | collected... | reverse complement strand
TTTTAAAAAAATTTTATAATTCTCATTAAAGAATTTTTTTATTGACAAAAAAATTATAGGGTAAGAATAAAAAATTATATCGGTATAAAAAATCTTTTAAAATATCATTATTATCAATTTGAAAAAAAAAAAAAAAAAAAACACAAAAACAGTATACGGATGTAATATTGACATTTTCTCGTGTACATGGTAACAATACAAGAGATCAAAACCCGAATTTGTTAGGCGTGATCATTTCATCAATGTATGTAGAAATCACATTTTTCATTGATAAGTTGAATCATATCTAGCATTGCAATTTATTTGAACAGAAATTTCATTGAGGACAGAAAAAAAGCGGTTGAAAAAGTACTTTATGACAAATCCCCCTCCCAATCCAAACAGAATTTAATCCAATGACAATTATTTTATTTAATTCAATAAAATTTTCGTTCATTAGATAAAACACCATAATTTTAGTAGTAACCATACAAAATACAGATACAATGACAACAGTTCGGCACATACTTATGGGTTTTTCATGGGACCTTTTACTTGTCCATCGCTCCCAGATGTTGTCTTCCAATTTATTCAGATGAATGATAGCATACTGCAAATGCAAACAACACTAACATTAATATCACAACATATTGAAAGAAGATTCAGCATAAGCAGCACAAGTATAAAGAGAGGTATTAAAACAGAAGATTATTAAGAAAGATTTCTGGCAATCTCAATAAGGACTTTCTCAACATGCTGCTACTAAATTTGGGTTAATTATTAGAAACATATATACTTTAAGAAGAGAATTTCCCCAGTAATCAAGATAAAACACATTTCAAATGATATAGCATTACTTTCATATACCCAAAAATCCAGCTGCTCAGTAAATCGAGCAAAGTTTTCATTCCACCTCAATATCATAACTTAACCAGATCTAGTCCATGGCTTCCAATTTGATAACTGATTTTCTACATTCTTCTTGAGATTTTGCTTGAAAAAGAAGACCTCGCTATTTTTATTTTACCATGTCTTCAAAGGGAATTATTTGTTCTTCAGGTTTACAGTTACTGCACTCTAACCAGAATTATTTTCAATCATATTCAGATGTTTTTCTCTTAAAAAAAAGATTATATTTACTTTTCTATTCCTCAACCTTTTCTTCTTCTTCCTATTTATTAGAGTAAAGTATGCTCCTGATACATTATTGTACTGTAAATTAGTTTGCTGTTATGTAATAACTTTTAGCTGGAGTTAGTTACTCTTTTAGTTTAGTTCAGTTAGTTTGTTTTCTTAGTCAGCTATAAATAGCTGAATCCTCTTTCTCTGTAATTGGATTTTAGAAATACAATTTACCTACTAAAAAGAACTAGGAGGTTTCCATACAACCACATATTTTTCTATCCAACCACATGAACTTCAAAATTTTCATAAAATGTTGTTGAAGGAAAAACAAAAACTACTAAAAATTAAAAGAAACCTTCAATAAAAAATGGAATATGGAATTTCTAAAATAATATGGCAAGTTTAACCAGAATGGAACAGAATCTCATTAAAAAGGTTGCTTGAATGAAAAAGGAAAAAAAAAATATCCTCACAGCCACAGAAACGAGAGTGAAAATAATACAGGTATAATCAAGTTTGGTTGAACTCACATATAGTGTATTTAATTGAACACAAAGTGTTGGAGTTGCTAGGACACTAATTTGGCTGGGCCTTAACTCATCAGGCTCAGGCACGCGAGTATCAAATAGTTCCTTCTTTACAAAAGCCTTTATTCCAGCTTCCTTTTTGTACCTTGTGAGAACAGGCACAGGTGGTATTAGATCCTCCTTGCTGGCTGTGTAATTAAAGGAACACCTTAAGATTCATAACTCATAATAAGAATATAATGTGTATAGAATATGCATAATCATAACAGAGGATGAAAACTGATATATAAAAAAATCTTTTGGAAAACATTAGAAAAATATGCAGTACGCCCAATGACACCATCTACTCAAGAACATATTATAGTTAAGAAATATAGTAAGAATATAGGCAATACACTAGCATTTTGTAAAATATTGTAACCACTATATTTTACGATGCATCATAATTATTAAGCAAACAAGACATTACATAATCAGGTAAACATGATTAGAACGTTAAAATCTCGACAAGACAGCAAAATAATTGAAAGGAGGTTAAATTAATTTATAAATAAGACTAAAATGAGAACGTCTAAACTTGCTATTCTGGGGCTTTGGATATTCTTGTGCCATCAGAGAGTTAACTTTGGAGACAAGGATGCAAAGCAAATTCTTAAAGACACCATTATTAACAGAGTTGATCCAGATCCTTATGATGAAAATAATTTTCAGTATTTCATGGAGAACAGATCCCAAAACCATCATTAAATTATGTCATGAGAACAGTCAACAAATAAAAAATATGTAATATGTTACTCACCCAAGTCATTAACGACATTATTTGCATACACTTGAAGAGCATTGTCAATGCCCCGAAACAAGCTATACAATTCTGTAAACCTCATTGGAACTTTGAGACCGAAAAATTGATCAACTGTCTGCACCCAATAAGATATCAAATAAATTAGAATTTTCGTTATAGTTATATTTATATTATAATGACAATAAAACTAATAAGTGGCTCCATGACCAAAAAATAAAGAAATATTATTTTGGATCTGACTCTTCTAAGGTGAGTAATTCACTTTAAAGGTGTTAAAGATATGATTATGCAAATCGGGAAATATTGAATAGCCTTAATTTTAGGGATTACAATTTTTTTCCTTTTATTGTATCAATACTATTCCTTAAAAATAATCATGTATGTGTTTATGACACAATTCCTGTAAACCTTTCTATACTGTACAGACAGATCAAGGTTCCATTTTCCTCTATTTTTTTCTCTTTTCCTCACAGTTGAAGAATACCACACCTCCCATTGGCCATTGATTGGCAGCTTTCCCAGCCACCTTAGTGAACGCCCATTAATGATCAGTGGTGTGCACCCTCAGCAAAATCCATGCCGGTCAACACTCTGTTTTAAGCCAGTGCATACTATTTCTCAGGCGTGTGAAGTTTATATGAACACACTCAAATGACAGGTGAAGCACTTTCCAACACCACCCACTCATCAACAACCCCTTCCTGACCCTTTTCCTCTCATAGCCTTGCCTATGCCCTGTCTGGTTATTTCTATCATGGCCTCCTCATGATGTACACTAGCACCCGGTACCAGTGCGACTTTTACAAATGTCCCCTAATTCCATGTGAAAAATTGATTGAATCAACCAACTACAATATATGGGCAGCTGCTGTCCACCTATGATTCCGTGGATGGGATCTCACCAACATTTTTAACAAACCAGGCAGTGGATATTTTTGCTGAATATTGGAAGTAAAGTGGAAGTAATGCAAGTGAGCTACAGAAAATATGTAACATTTCTGCAATCTTGGATGCCATTTGAGCAGGAAGGAAGCATCCATTTGATAATGAATTTAACCAAGTTTCCAATTGCAGAATCAAGGTTCCAAATGATGTAAAATAACCTATAAAAATATCCCTTTGCCATGGAGGAAGGCCTCTTGAATAGTTGAACTATTTCCATTGTCAATTAGACTATATTTTCTATCTTTTTCTTAGGTAAAGGGAATTACAGTTTTTTTTTTTTTTCTTATTATGTGTAAAACCAAAAGGAAAGTTATGTAGAAATGGTAAAACATAACTTACACAACATACACTGTAGTAAAGTTTACATTGGAAGATAATGAAAAATTATGTTATTACACAACCTATAATAAATCCAATAGGCAACTGCAATCTTACCTCCTCGACAATCCTGTAAACTTCCACAATAGAACCAGCATGCCGCTGTTGAGGAGATATTGGGTCCCAATGCTGTGAAAGTTTACTAATAAGTTAATAAAGCATTTTCAATAAGGAAGTTTAATAGAACCATGGAAGAAGCATAGAAAATGAAGAAAACTAGTAGTTACACCATTGCAAAAGTAAAAGTATTACTTTAACAATAGATTCATACCTTGATTTTATTTTGCTAAACCTTTTTAATATAAATTATTTTTTATTATATATCCCTACATAGATATATATATATATATATATATATATATATATATATATATATAGAGAGAGAGAGAGAGAGAGAGACAAACAGACAGATAATAAGGTTAAATAAACCCAATCCAACACAAATGAATTTTTCATGGTGAATCCTGATCCTTTTTAGCATCAGAAGGATTCTGGGATTTAAAACCCATCTCACTGATCATTAAATTATTTCCCTTTTGCTCACTTCCATCTTCAGTGATGTGCTGCCTCTACATTCTGATTATGCTACTTGACTCTACTTAATTATTCAGTAATCAAATTAATAGTGATTAGGTGTATAGACTACTGGTTTTGATTATTAATGATGAATATGTTTTTAGTAATTCATTCTTACTATTTTTGGAAAATGTAGGTGCACTATAAATTATCTGCATCGAATCCTTTATTAGTCATCTCATTATCTGCTTCTTCTTTATACCAATTTTGGGGTCAGCCACTCCACACCACTATCCAGGATTAAGTACTCTGATGCTAATTTAAATATACAATAGATATTACAAAAATAATCTTCTAAAATGGAACAATGAAACTAGACCTTGAGAAAGGTCTCTGTAATAGACATAATCAAAACAGCAGGAATTTGACAGTATAACACTGTTGATAAAGGATTTACCTCTTGTTGAAAAACCCGCTCTACCCAACCTAAAATTCTTCCAAGCTGTGAATTGACCCAACGTAACACCAAAGTTCCAGATTTTGTCTCAATCTATCATAAGAAAAATGGGCAAGGACCAAAGTTTAGAATAAATGAAGATAATAGGACAAATAGAAGGATAGATGACAAAGACAATGGGTCTGTTTGGAGAAAACTTCTCCATAAGCACTTTTAGGAGAGAAAAATAAAAAGGAATTATGAATAAGCTAATCTTAGCTTATGGATAAACTAATTTTACTTTTCCTTATTCTTTGTCTCTCCTAGATATGCTTATGGAAATGTTTCTCTAAACAGACCCTATATGATAAATTTTCCTACGAGTGGACAAATGTAAAACTATTTGAAACACAAATGGGATGAAGCTAACTGACAAAGAAAATAATCCTAATTATACCCTCTAATTGTCAATCACAACATGGTGTTGACCAAGAAATCAGATTTATCTAAACATCCTTTTATCCCTATTGATATCTTCAAATGAGTACAAGCATGTGGCACATGTGAGCAGGTTCTTATGTAAAATTGATAACATGACATATCATCTCATCAAAAACAATTTTGCATGCTCTAAAAAGCAATTTAATCGCCTAACCTGGTAGAGATTCAATTTCTTCAACAAGATCTCAGCATTTTCTTCATGGCATGCAGATGTAATAAGTGCCATTATGAACTGCTCTAGACTTTCAGCTGCAGGGAATACAGAAATGACATCCTCAGTTAAATGTTCTGCAGCATCCAGAAAGGGTTTCTGAAAAAAAGAAAACAAATTTTCAGTGATTTTGAAGATATATTCCACAATGTGATCAGAATATATAATATGTATATATAAACAACCCATATATACACTCACCAGTCTGAGGCCATAAAGTTTGTGAACTAGTGATCCAGATACAACAGTTGCTTGAGGATGCCTCTGAGATAAAACAGGCAAGAAAGTTACTGATTCTCGTTTTAGGAGCTTCTTGAGTTCTTCTGCAAGCAATGCCAAGGGATGCTCGTTTGACATATCAACTCTTTCAACAACTTGCACTGTCTGCAGAAAGTAAACAGGTTCCTTAAATATAAAAGATAGGCATAAAAATGGACTGCAAAAACAAGGACACGTTCTATCCAGTAGTTCGCAATTTAAAAGGATGGAAATAGAAAGAAGTTCTCGCACACACATTCAAATCACAGCAGAATCAAGAAGACATAAAACAGTTCTAGGAACACATTTGACTCCAAATTCTACAATATATATTTAAAGCCTAGGAAAAATTGAATCAAAATATAATTAAGTTATGCTTAAAAAGAAATTCACTTTACCATGTATATGGAACAGTTCCAAGTGCTCACACACAGAGTTAGGGTATAATGAATGATGGAAATAGTAGCAGAATAGAGAACAACAGAATAGATGAATAAGAACAGATAAGAAATGCGACTGCAGAGGAAGGATATATCAGTGTGATAAACCTTCAAATCTGCAAAAGTGTAAATTCAAGTATGTGTATAAGTATGTGTATGGAAGTTTGAACGGTTAAGGAAAATATAATAGAACGATATTTGGCATTCGAGAGGCCAATACTCTCCCCCAATTTCTCACTTCACGCTTTTTCTCTTCTCCCCACCCCACCCTCTGCAATAGCTTTTAAATCCTGTTTACATTTCTCTCTTCTGTAACTAACCTCCTACAGTTATGGTTCCCTTCCCACTACCTAGTCATTTTTCTTCCCTCTCCTACTGTAAGTGTATTTGAAAGGTGAAATTTCTCCATGTAGCCCTTTTTCATTTTGATCGTTGGGGTTTGTTACAGTATATAATCAATAACAATGAACAGGAAGCTTCATGAGCTGTCTATCATTTATCAGTCAAGTGGAAGATAATACCAATTACCGAATTAGGATTTCAATGAAGATAGAAATTGAAAGAACAACGTGTACTCAAACATCTTCGCAAATTAATACTCACCCTTGAAAATGCATTTTTAATTGATGATGATATATAGATCTCTATCTGATCACGATCACTAACTGGCAGGGAGTGTGAGGTCTGCAGGAAAATACCAAAGAAACTTTTATTTTAATAACTGAAATTTATAGCCTACCATAGTATTTTATACAAAACTATCCATCCAAATGTGAAAGATGTTAAAGAAAAAGATTACACACAATTTCTGGTTCTTCCAGTAGAAGCCTCCTGGTAATCATTGCAACTGCTACAATCTTTTCCATAGTTGCTGAACCCTAAAAAGCATGTGAGAAGTTTTGTAAAACAAAATTAAAGGGGCAACACGAGATATTATAATTATTTGGTAAAAAATCAAAAACAAAGCTTTTGGAGAGAAAAGAAGAGGGTAAAAGACCTCTAGAATATTTGTTTTAAAGGGGAAAACACATAGAAAAACAAATCCAAGTATCTGACCCAGTACTACCAAACAACCTAATAAGTTGAACAAACCTCGTTGAAGTGCACATGATAATCTCCAAGCTGCTTGTCTGTCCATCTCTGAATTGGTGTTAAGAAAGACTGAAAGAAAGATAGATCCTGTTCACCCTCAACCTTGGAACGCAAGCTTTTCAAGTGCAACCTCTCTTGTTGGCCTCGTTGTTCCATTAGTGGTATTCTATTTAATTGCTCAAGTGCATGCAATAAAACCCCATGCTCCCTTGTGATAACATACTGTATCCCCATAATAAAGTAAAGAAATTTAACAATTAATAATGATTGAAGAAAGAGTTGTGTCCCATTATACAACAAATATTAATTAGTCAAATAGTACAGTATCGCAAATAAAAAAAGAAAAAACACAAACAGCAATGGAAAATACATTGAATGCCTTATAATCAATATATATCCCAATGAGTGGAATTTTAACAATGCAACCCCTTAATCTTGATTACCATCAAACAAAAGACTTATTTGTCTTGATTGAATCAAGTCAATGACAGAGCCGTATGCATATTAAAAATTAAAGAGGTAAACATCCAAAAGAAAATAGACCAATATAATGTACTAAATTTGGTTGAAATATTAAACAGCTTATAAACATTCTGAAGTTCACTATTTTTCATGCTCATTTTAAAGCAGTCGGAAAGAAATCAAATTTGAGAATCATATCTGCATAGTGTCAAGCATTTTAGCAATTGATTAGGATAAGGATACATGAATTCATCCATATGTCTCACTTTTCTCATTATTCAACAAAACATTGGCACCATCCATAGGGATTACTACCTCAGTCATTAGTCAAGTAGAATAAGAATTCATTTTCAATGTCCCTAATGGTGTTCATCTACAGGATTAGATTAGGATCTAAAGCAATACAAAGTCAAACTGCTTACATTTCAGAAGACAAAATATAGAAAGACAAATTAGGTAAGCTTGTATATAGAGTGAAATATGAAAGAAAAACACACAGAAAAACAAGGCCACAAAGGGGTAGTAAAAATTAGTCCCACACGAGAAACACAAGTGTGTTGTTCAAGGTTTTTTGCCACTACAAATAGGTGGAGGCAGTCCACTATAGTAGTCCAATTATAAAATTGATAGTGATTATTAAAAAAAAACATTAAAAAAATGTGATGGCTATTACCTGACGAAATAAAACCCATGCATAGCAAGTGTGATGGATTGTCTCTGTGATTCCTAAAACTCTCCATGTTGACTTTAAAAGTTCAAGAATTTCCTCCACTTCCTAGAAATTAGACAGACCACAGATGACAATTCAGAATCCACAAAAGTGATACAATCCAATTTCAACTTTACCTTGTAGCTTCTCAAATAAGAGTTTCTTCTTAATAAAATAGAATTCAGTTTTAACGGCAGATTTCAAGTAAATACATGTCCACAAGAACCCTCTGTTTCTTTTCCGATCACATTTACAAAAGTTATACACATCACTTGCAGAGCCCATGTACTCAGGAACAACAGACCTTATCACAATTCACTTGTTAAAAACTTAATATTCAGCAAATAAACAAATAAAAACAGAAAACATAGCATAGCAATAGCAATTTAAAGATGTAATGGCTCAATTTCCGCTATAATAGCCTTGGAATGTAAAAGACACCAACCTCTGTCAGTTTTCCTTCATCTAGCATGTCAAACACACTTAAAAGTAACTTCTCATATAGTCTGACATTTAAGTGGTAACCATCTGACCAATGGCATATTTCACCAGTTAAGTCACCCCGAGCTGGCCGCTCAGCAAGTGGAATGGCAATCTCCCTTAGGGATCTCAAGCATTCTGTCCTTTGAAGTTCACCACTTGAAGAGGGGAGAAACTTCAAAAAATAAAATGAAAATCATGTAAGTCACAGTCAATCGGGCATAACACAAAGGTAAATCACTTCTTATGACCTAATGCCAACAGAGGATAGGTAAAATATGAACATCGAAATGGAGAATCACACACCTCTGCTTCTTCAATCTTGGCCAAGAGAATCCTCAACTCATTTGTCTTGCGTCCAGATTCACCAAATCCAACAGCAGGGTGATTAACAAGCCCCTCCTCCAAAACTTTTAACTGAACCAGCACAAATTTGGAAATGTTCAACAACAACAAAAATGCTATTAGACTCGCATCCTCATCTTTCCATCAACATATGAACAAGCTAATAGAGTATATGAATGAGTGCATGGAAAATTCTATAATTGATCTTACTACCTGCCGCTTTTGCCAACGTATAAAAGCCTTCTTATCAGAAAATTCTGAACGTGAAATACACCAAAGCAACTCCAAAGGAACTAATAGAGTATCCATCCTTTTCCCCACCTTTCCCACCAGAGCATTTAGCAAGCCTTGTCTTGTTCTAATATCCATTGACTCGGATATCTGCATCCAAAAATTATCTATATCAGTGCAGGATGTAGAAAATGTAAGCAAATACAAACTTAAGATTTCATGATTTTCATGGTTTGCAAATATTAGCTGTATTCCATGGATTAGATGGAAGATAGCCCTAGTAGTAGCACTAGAGATAGAGGGAGACCAAGAAAACTATATGCAAAACTATTATCAAGGATTAAAAGGTCAACAATTTGTCCAGAGACTTGATTCAAAGAAGAACATTATGTAGTCAACCACCCCTTGTAGGAAGGAAAAGGCTTGGTTACTATTTAGTTTTGAATATAAATTCGTAGGCAAAGAGCCCATGCTTCTGAGTATGAGTCCAAAATAAAAACTAAACAGAATCCAGAATGCATATTGAACTGATCACAGATTCAAAACCCACAAATTCAAAAGAGCCTTAGAGCAAGCAACCCAAAGTTCCTTTAGGGATTGAATCCTGGTGACTTCACTTGACCTCTACTTTAGCTACTAAAACTTAGACCTTATGTGACCAACAACAAAAAGAAAAGGAACAACACCAAAAACAATAAGCTCTTATCACCCTATGATAATTAATTTTCTATAACAGACAAGCTTCCAAAGTCCATCTCGGTAAAAGGCAATTCAACCTCTAAACCATCTCCCTTGGCAAAAAGAGGAAGCCACAATGTCATAAAGGTTTTAAAAAATTATCATATTCATTAGAAGAAAGCCTGAGGACCTTGCACGTTATAAGAATAGACTTGAAGTACGTTGCAAAAAGAAAACACTAATAAGAAACATTGCGGTAGAAAAAAATCAATGGAAGGACCAAAGCATGTGAATGGAACATATTCCCTTATATACCTCCATTTGAACACGCATCGTTTCCAGCAAGCCAACTAATCCAGGAGCACTCTGAGACTGGGATACAACACTTCCACTTTTGCTGCGCCCAAGCTTCCTAATCAAGCTGGATTTTTTATCTTTCTTTTTTTCTTTAGATGGGACAATCAGACCCCTGATGAAAACAAACATGAAAGAGTTCATATATAGAATGGAGAACACTTATAAATCTTTCACAAGAAGAAAGCCCCTCAAATTAAACATATATTGGCAACAGACCCTGTAGCTCCAGCACAAGCCAAGAGGACCTCATATGCAGTTTCACGAAGATCATCATCTGATATACCTGGAATCGGTAAAAGCAGAAATTAGGAAATTCATGATAGCTTTCATTTGAACCTTTCAATTCAAATTTGAGGCATAAAACATCAAGATATTATATCTTAGTATTTTCTAAAAAAGAAGAAATTATTAGGATACAACGAAGGATGAGAAGTACAAAGAATGAGGATAAAATGTCCTGCTAGAGCTACAAAACAAAATACACAAACCCATCATCCCAAAAAGAGACCTCCACCATCTATGGATATCTATTATAGAAACACCCTCTAACCCTAAAACAACCATGGCTTGACACCAGATAGAAGCCAAGAAAACTATTCTGTGACAACAAAATGAGAAGGGAGAACTTTCCGGTTAACACATGTTTTTGACCCATGCAGAGGCACAAGGGCAATCAGAGAAGTCTCTTTATACCGGTTTCCACCTTTGCAATGACTCAACAATCAACAAATGATGACTTCACGCATGAGATTTTACCTAACTACAATTGTTAACACTGTCTGTTCGTTCAATTTTCTTAATCATATGACTCCTTATTTCACATATTTTAAATTGAAATACTATTCGTCTGAGAATATTTAGACAGCTTAGGAGTTGTGAGGAGGAAAGAACATATCCAACAGATAAGTTTTCCAGAGTAATCACCTGTGGAGAAGGAAGGCAATTTCACTGCAAGATCTGAAGCATCATTAAGAGTGCGTTTAGCCCTGAAGCCTTCAATGACTGAAGCATCATCATCATCCTCAAAGTCTTCAATGTCATCCACAGTTAGCTCCTTTTCTTGAGTAGTGTCAAAAGACTCCGATCTAGATAGATTAGATACAATTGGGGATGGTGGAAAAACATGAGGAGTGGCAACAGCAACAGGAGACACGGTAGAAACAGGAACAGTTGGTGGCGGCCTTCTGGGAGGTGAACCTGAAGACTCAGGATCAGTGACCAAATAAAATTCACCGACTGAACCTGTATCACTCTGTTAAAGCCAGGAACATTTACAATCCAAACATGATCCACCAACAATTAAACAAAAGCTGTGAATGAAATGTGAGGAAGTCAAAACTTCATGTCATGACAGTAAAGAAAATAGCTCAATAATTTTAAAGATGCATTATATACCTCCGCAAGTATTATACCAAAGAGCAGAGTTGGCAGACTAGTCATTGCATGTTCAAAATGTCAAAATGCAGCAATGACACATAGAAACTAAGAATGACTTCAGTATAAAATTGTCATTAAGAAGTGCACAGGCCATATCAGTACTTCATTTATAATATTAATACTTAAATGTATAAATGGACCTAAATACACAATTCAAAAAATAAATCAAAACATCAAAAAGGCCATAACATAACATACCATTTGTGGTAACCCAGTATGATCATGATAATCTCTAATTGCTTCTGAAAGTTCAAGCATTGTACCTGCATTGAAGGAATTTAATATTAAGACAAGGAAAGAAAAAAAGAGAAGGATGATAACTGATAAGCAAGGCAAAAGACCGAATTCAACTAACTCTTTTTTGCACAGTTGAGGACATAATCAACACTGACTTGATCTAGATCCACATCATCCAGTGTAACTGCACCAGGTGGCATTACAACTTTCTTGATTAAGCTCCCTGAAAGTATAAAATCAAGAAGAACTCTTCTGTCCCTCCTGTATCTCTGGAGAAGCTCTATGGCATTCTCTCTGCAATTCACCAAATCACCACAAGTAAGGGTCCCATCACATGATAAAGTAAAGAAGGAACAAAAAGAGACACTTACTCTTCCATTGCTAATGAAGCTAGAATTATATTAAACTCCGACCCACTTCAACAATTGTGCTATTTCTGCAACACAGAGCTGAAAACAATTATAACACTGAATGTGACAAGATAACATGAAGCATACAAAATTAAAACACTGGAAAACTAAAATCGCACCTTCCCACTATAAATCAAGACCACCATTCCAAAAGAAAAAAAAGTTGCAGAAGAAAATTGATATTAAGCAAAACACGAGATCAGATTCGACCCAGTTCAGATTGTACAAGCATTTCATAAAATAAAGTGAAAAGCTAGAACTTTCAACCAAAAAACAAGAGTCCAAGTTTAATTTTTGCGTGGGGTGGCGAACCCCGTGACAAGAACACCCTTTCTTTCCAAGTGAAGCAGAGAGAGGGCTACCTGAATGGATCTTCAAAATGCGGAGAATGGAGAAGAGGGAAAGGAGAAAAGTCAAATGGGTATGTGAATTGGATGCAGAAAATGAAGTTTTCTGGTCGCTTGAGCTGAGCTGTGAGGACTCTTGTGAGTGAAAGCAGACCGAACTTACCTCAGCTCTCAGAAAAGTCGGAGCAATTCTGAGTTTCAATTCCAATTCCAAATTTCAGTATGGATCCAATCCAAGTTCTATTTTTTGTTTTCAGAAAAGCAAATTTTTTTTATGTCAGCTTGTTTTTTTTTATTTTTATTACCATTATATATTTTTATAATATTATATGTTTTTATTATATTATATATTATTATATGTTTTTATTATATTATATATTATTATATATTTTGCTTTATTCTCGGTGGTCATTTTAATCTCCCCGTGGAACCGATGGTGCAGTTTGTACTTGGAAAAGTTGCAGCTTGTAGAAAGGGAGAATAAAAAAGGAATATGGTCAAAATGTAATTGAAAAAAGCATAATATTATACAAGATAATTTTTTTTTGGGTTGAATCCACTAGTGTTATCTAAAAATATACAATGTTTTATTTTCCTTTTAAAAGTGTCAAAATTAAAAAATAATTTTAAAAATGATATATTTCTACATTATTATTTAGACAGATAGACATTAATTGATAAAGTTAATTTTACTAATTATAGAAAAATTATAAATAATTTATCTGAAAAATGATAAAATTTGTAAATGTTTATACGGAAGTTGATAATTCTTTTCAGAATTTGTATCGACATAACATGAACTAAATTATTAATTTATTGTAATGCAGTTGTGTGGGGAAGATGTATAAGGTTAAAACAATCTTAGTAGAGTTTTTCTTCTTATTCTCGTAAGATTAACATATAGATGGAATGTTCTATAAACATTATATATTTAAGTATTAAAACTCGTTATATACATACTGTGTCTTCTTATTATCATAATGATATCTGTTATAAGTCTTATATAACGAAAAATTAATCCGCTTGATCTAATTTTATGCTAAGAATGATTAAAAAAATTTAAATACTTTATCGTTAAATTTAGATTTTTTCTAGAGTGGTGCGATTTTATTGGCAATTTTTTTAAGGCTAATGAGTAAGTCATGTGAACTTGATATATTTTTATTGTGAATAAGTTGTATAAAGTTTGTATGATTTTGGTTTAGTTAAAGTAAACTTGTATGAGCTTGACGTAATTTCAGTACAAATATAAAGGTGTATGAGATTGTGATAAAGTGTGAATTTTTTATGTTTTAAATCATAGCATAATTTTAATGTTTCTTTACAATAGACTGTTCATTAAATAATCTAGTTTGTTTGCCTACATTAGACAGACTCGTTTGTTTGTGTACACTAGTCTTGTGTGTTTATGTACACTAGACCATTTAATTTTTTTTTTGTTTATGTTAAATTATCTGGTTATTTTGTGTGTAATCTTCTAGTGTGGTTGTCTACACTAGACTATGTAGTCTTTTTGTTTACACTACACGATCTCGTATATTAGTTTACATTAGACCATTTAGTTTGTTTCTTCACACTAGATCATCTAATTTGTTTCTTTTTGAATAATGAAATTTCTCTTTAATAAGAGGTTTTGAAAAAAATATTAGCAAGTTGATCTTCTGTTTATACAAATTGAAAGTCAACATGACCCTTCTGTGTATGATCTCTTTACAAAGTGATGTTTAAATTCGATGTGCTTAACCCGAGAATGCAAAATAGTATTTTTGGATAAACTTATTACAACATTATTATTACTCAGGATAGGAATTTTACTTTCCTTAATGAACATTGTAATCTTTTAATTGATTTTTCATCCACAACACTTGTTCATAGCAGTGAGCAGCTGATGTGAATTTAGCTTTTGCAACACATAAGGCTATTGTTCCTTGTTTCTTGCTCATCCAAAAAATTAGATTTCCTTAAATGAAATGGCAATCACCCCTTGTGTTTTTCTTTTTTACTTGATCACCTGTATAATCAGCATCATATAAACCTTTCAAATGATAATTTTCTCTGCCTTTGTAACACAATTCAAGATTAGTAAAGCCTTTTAAATATCTGAAAATCCTTTTAACAACAATTAAATGATCTTTCCTTGATATAGATTGAAAACGAGCACACAAACAGACGTTGTACATGATGCCTAGTCTAAACGTTGTAAGGTAGAGCAAAGAATCAATCATCAATCTATATAGTTTGTTATCCATTGGTTTCAATCCTTATTTAGTCCAAGATATGTAGTTAGATGCATTGGGGTGCTTATCTCTTTGACATCGTCTATCTTAAATTTCTTAGCAGCTCCCATAGATACTTCATTTAATGTATGTAGATGAGATCGTCTACTTGCTTTATCTGCAAACCTAAGAAGAATTTGAGTTCTCTCATCATGCTCATTTCAAGTTCATTCCATATAAATTTAGAAAACTCTTTATACAAAAGTTCATTATTTAAATAAAAAATAATATCATCAATATATATTTGAACAATGATAAAATTATCATGATAGTCTTTGCGAAACAAAATAGTTTTTAGTTTTCCACATTTAAACTCATTTTGTATTAGAAATGTGTTTAGATGCTCATACCATTCTCTAGAAGTTTGTTTGAGTCCATACAAAGTTTTTCTCAGTTTAAAAAAACATAATATGGAAAAATAGAAATTTTCAAAACACCGAGGTTGTTCCACATAAACTTCTTCCTCGATGAAATCATTTAATAAGACATTTTTAACATCCATCTAATACATTTTCATTTTACTACATGCGACAAATGACAACAAAAATGTTATAACCTCCAAACAAACTACTAGAGCAAAATTTTAAGAATAGTTTATGTCTTTCTATTGTTAGTACCTCTTTACTACCAATAACTTTGTTTCTCACAACTTTACCTTGTTCGTTTAGCTTTTCATTGAATACCCGTTTGGCACTAATAACGGGTTTGTTCTTAAGAGGATTAACAAGTGTTAGACTTCATTTTTTCTCAAATTGTTCCAGCTTTTCTTGCATAGTTGAATACCTTTCAAGGGACTCTCTTTCTTATGCTGATGAACTAGACATATTTTCTAATGAATTTGTTTGATCGTTTAGTGCATATGTTTGACCATCTAATGAACATGGTTGACTTTGTAATTCACTTGTCTTACTTTTTCATGCATTATTTTTGAATTCCTGCATTTTAACAAATTCATTTACCTTTAATAACTTATTAATAGACTTAAAGTTATTGAATCTTACACAGATAGCCTCTTCAACGATAGACATTCTATAGTTAGAATAACTAAGAAAAAATCCTTCATCATTTTTAAAATCAAATGTTCCTACCCTCTTTTATATTCAAAATAAAGCATTGAATTATAAAGGGATAAAAATAAGATATGTTGGTTTTCTTTTGTTTCCACAATTCGTAAGGAGTTTTTTTGAGTTACGGTCAAATGTTAATTTTGTTATGTAAATAACAAGTTGTGTTAATAATGACTTTTGTCCAAAATGTTTTGGAGTGGAGTTAGAATTCAACATTGTTCTGCACATACATATGTTTCAAGTCCCATATTGCTCAAATCTTGTATTTTCTAAGGGTTTATAAGCTACAAAACTCCCATGATATATGTATAGTTATATAAGCTTGTGGTAAGTTGTGGTTGACCCAATTTTGGCCCAAAACTTAGCTCACCTAAGCTTCTTGTTTTTCTTTTTTTTATACAAAACTACTCATATACAAAGATTATGCTCCAAGACTTTAGAAAAAATAAGAAAAACTCTAATAATGTCCATAAGAGAAGAGTCTTTTGCAAATAAAAAAAATTCATTCATTTGGAGAACATGAAATTTAGTAATAAGGTAAAAAGAATTGAGTGTAAATGATGATGTTAGGAATTTGGAGTTACTTGTGAATAAATTTGTGATTAGTTATGTGTATTGTTGTACAGACGAAAGATTCATGTAATTTGAAACTAGTCTCATTATATATGAAGTTCACATTAGATAAAGTTATTTATTTTGATCATTGTTGGTGAAGATGGTTAATGTTTTGACAATTTTAAAAATGTTGTTTAATCTTAAGCCTAAACGATTGGTTATATTATGTTATATGTTAGTTTATGTACATGCATAAATGTTTTGGAATGTTTACTAAGTTTATTAGTGGTAAAGGTCTCCAAGAAGGAAAAATAATTTTATTTGAGATTGACACAAATTTACTAATAAGGTAAAAAGAATTGGATGTTCATCTTAAAAAAAATGAGAAATGGTGATATTAGATTTAAATGATTATTCATATACAATTTTCTGGTTAGTTGTCTATTATTTTGTATAAAAAATTATTCATGTGAATTAAGACGAGCCTTATTACATATTAAGTTCACATTATATATAAAAAAAAATTCTATAATTATGGTTAGTGAAGTTGAGTTAATGTTTTGATAATTTTAAAGTACTTTAATGTGCTTAGTGAAGTTGAGTTAATGTTTTGGCAATTTTAAAATAGTTTAATGTGGTTAGTGAAGTTGAGTTAATGTTTTGACAATTTTAAAAGTTTAATGTGGTTAGTGAAAGATAGTTGTGTGGTTAGTTTATATAAATTCAACAAAAGTTTAAAATTTAAGTTTATTAGTAATGAAAGTTTTAAAAAGAGAAAAACAAATAATTCTTTGAAAAATATATTATAAATTGATCACAAAATATGTTTTTTCATATGCATCTTGGATCCACTCCTAAATTTGATTATTACTAACTTTAAAAAAATCCCAACAATCAAACATTTCATAAGACTTAATCAAATAAAAAGTCTCAAATATACTTTAAACAACGTTAAACTAGCCCGACTTAGATCTTACATTCATTTGAGACTATCTCATAAAACTTTTATCCCATAAAATTTTTAATATGATATTATATTATCAGCAATTCAATCACATCATGCTTATATGTTTTGTCGCAATCATAAAATTTTAGACATTTTGTTACACTTTCTTCATCCTTATATCTCAAATATTTTTTTTTTAACTAAATTACAAAAAATTTAAATAAAAAAGTTTTCGCATAATTCCAAAATTTGCTTCTTGAACTCATCATTGAAAACTCTTTGTATTACATTAGTAAAGAAAAAGTAAACACAACATGATGCGAGTTACCCGATGAGACAAAAAGAACAAGAAAGGACCAAGAGAGTGATGTTTAAAGCATATATTAATAACTACTCCAAGACAGATGTTCTAACAACTATTAATTTTTAGTAGGATAAATAACAGTGAAACCGTGATCCAATAAAAAGATATTTCAACATGCTGAATTTGGTATCTGATTTCAAATATTGTTAAATATAAAAAAACCATTTTTTATTGTACATGTATATTGATGTGCTCGGCAGCTTAAACTTTTGGAGAATTGATTAGTGGAAAGAATAAAATAATTATAGAATTAAAAATTACCCATAACATTATTTTGTTGATAAAATTGACAACTAGAAAAGGGTAACTACGAATTCTAGAAATGCTACAAATCTTTCTATTTTTCTTTTCAGTTTCTCTCCGTCTTCTAAACCATTCCAATTTTAATTGCCATAAAATCAGTTTTTCTTATAAGGAAATATAATTTGTAACTGTACTAAACATTTTTTTTTTTACATGAAATTTCGTCCAACACCCTTCCAAACAGCACTTCCCCAAATTTTC
>Ga0099825_1004339_pt1 | contig 18623 bp, 6 predicted proteins | sample SiratroredBW_FD_76838 | JGI IMG/M metagenome (GOLD analysis project Ga0099825, IMG submission 76838) | Root nodule microbial communities of legume samples collected from California, USA - Siratro red BW | ecosystem: Host-associated > Plants > Roots > Nodule | place: USA: California | collected... | reverse complement strand
CCCAAATCGCCCTCCTCCTCCCCCCCCCCCCCCCCCCAAACTTATCCTGCAGACTCTCCTCTCCCATGCATAGTCATTGCTCTTTCACCTCTTTGTTGTGTTGTCGTAGAGCATAATTTTTGTCTCATGTAGATTGTTGTTGTTGTAATTGGAGGTACATTTTTTTTTTTTTTCACTTTCAGAATGCGTACTCTGGAATTGTCTCATTGGAAATTACAGAAAAAGAAAAATATGAATACATACATCTCAAAGCACATTTTTGAATATTCATTCCAAAATGTTAATCCTTGGATTTAAGAGAGTGAAAGGGAAATAATTTGATAAGAAAATGAGAAAAAAAAGTATGTATATTTAGATTGAGAGAATATATATGAAAGATATAATTAGAATTATTGATAAAATATTTTTTAATTATAATTTTTAATTTTATTATTATTATTACTTTTATTATCATTTTATTTTTATGATTATGATTTTAATTTATAATTTTATTATTAATTTTAGTTTTTATATTAATATTACTAATATTTTAATTTAGTAATTATCATATTATTATTTTATAAATTTATTATTAATATTTTATATTTTATTTTTATTAATATATTATTATTTTATTATAGTTATTCTTCTTTTGTGCAAATCAGCGCATATAACCGATGAAAGGAAAGATAACATTTTTCTTCTCGATAATCAATATTTTAGGGAATGTCCATGGTTGAATATAATATATTTTGTTAAGGATTGGCCAATGAAAATAAGTATTTTAATTGTTAAAATTATTTATACCAATCACATCTCATCGACAAGAACTGGCTTTGAGATATTCATATGGTGCTAGACAAACATATTCATAAGTTAATGTATCAACTATGAATAGACAAACATATTCATAAGTTAATGACTAAGTTCTTTAAGTAAGTTTTCGACCACACCATGACACCTCTCTTATATTCAACAACTTAGTAATTGCAAAAAAATCGCAATAGTTATTAACTTTTACATCAACAATATATGTTTAAGACTTTAAGTTTCACAAGTGTCTTTCATCAGTCCTTTGCTAAATTTCCAAATCAATGAAATATCATGTTGGAAATGTAAGGCATCTAACATGCTCAAAATAAGACAAATTACACTTGATTGATCTTGAAATTTACTAAGATATTCCTTTTATATCCCATTTGTTTTGGTCTTGTTAGTTAGTGCACACAAAGATGTCACCTCTGGATAAGCAATTTTATAAAGATTACTCTTGATATTAACCTTGCCAGTAATGTTAACCTCGTTAAAGCAATTTAAGATCGCATCAAACTCCTATTGGATAGACAATTCTGTCAAACACTCATTGGATGAAATACCCGAAAAGGTTAATCGTATTCATATGACATGCAGTGAATATAGTGGTATGCTACTAACCTCACACGAATCCAATTCACAAGGACAATGAAGACTATGAAGACATTTAAAGGTATAACCACAATGTCCTTTATCTAGGTCGACATATTTTGCTCGATCATTCTCTTTCGCAATATTCTCAAAAGCATATTTTTGCACAAAATCCTGCAACTTTTGTATGTTGTGACGATAAAGATATGACAAATTACATGAACACTCTTCTTATGTGAAGCTTTAATTGCATTGTGTTGCAAAAACATTTAGAAAGATAAATCTTAAGAATTTTGAGGATGGAGAGCTTCCTCGAAAACTAATCCAGGATGTCAAACATCTTCTTGTGATCCTCAGTCACAAAAGACCTCGGCCAAGATTGATACTTGACAGAATTTCGCATCCAGTAAACAGGGAACTTAAGAGTATCCCCATCAAAAGATTATGTCGATCGGTAGGCCCAATCGACACTTTGAAAAATGCATCTTTAAAATATTTATAAGAGGAACAGAAAGGCAAAAACAAAACGGTCTCGGGTTGGCTTATCAACGATAACCACCTAACAGGATCAGAAGGACTACTATAGTAATGCAAAAAGACATTAGCAGAATGGTTAAGACGAAAAATTTATGCCAAAAGGCGAAAAGCTTTGAGTGATATCCAAGAGTTGGGGTGGAGTGTGCCACGTTCAAGGTATGAAGAACACCCATGGTCAACTCGTTGAAAGGGATAAGTACGTGTGAATTAGTGAAGAGACACACGTATATAAAAAAAAGTCAATATCATGCTCTTCTCAGCCATGACACACATTGTCAATGGCTATACAACGCTTTAAGGTATGTACATGCTCGGTCACTTTGTTAGAGAGCGTATCTATACTGATGGCATATGTTTTGACCATGGATGACCACCTATACTTCGAAAACTGGCAAGTCATATGGGAATTTGCCCAATCATACCTTGTCCTACGAGGAAGATCGACCTCAGCAATCTCAGCCTCCAGGTCCTTGGTAACCCATTGATCTTCCTTGACCAACTAAACCTCTGAGGCCAAACTATTCCCACCCACTCCAACTAACTCAATTGACTCACTAGACGAAATGCTGCCCGAAGACTCAAAAAAAATGGACAAGGAAGACATGGTTACCACGAGGAATGAATGGTCTACACCTAGTCACTACGAAACATCTTGGATGTCGGATATCAAAGAGATTTTTAGGAGACAAGTGGGGACCAAGAATGCACCAAGCCCATATTTATAGATTTCCAAGAATGACGAAAGACTCTGCATCACCCAACCATTGGATTCAAGAAACACAAATCATAGTGTCACACTTACGTCAACCCTAAAGCGACCTTTGGACCCAACACCTCTCTATAGCACTTACTCGTCTACGGGCAAAGACAGTACACTAACAAATGAGGAGAAAATGACCATTTGAAACGAATAACAAAACTAGGATTATTTGTCTGAGAGCGACTTTATCCAAAACGCTTAAATCTCTCAAAGACATGCATTCTTTGAGATTGTGGGGCAAGTGTACTGGACGAATCACATTCGATCTAAAATGACATCATTAAGGTTAAGGACGAAGACCTAGCAATTCAGGATGATGATTACATGGCTTAGAACAAGATCAAATATCTTGAATCCAACCTCGAAGAAAGCAAACCTAAAAAACACTGACATATCAGCTGCCTTGTCAAACCGACGGTAATGGTTCAAATCTTACCTAATATTCTATCAGTCTGACTGTAATAATGCGAATTTGAACAAGACCATTCAGTTACGTCATGTCACATTTGTGCTGACTCCTGTCTACTTACTTACTTACTTACTTTGTCATTGAAGACTCTTTTACAATGACTCCTTTTACATAAGAACAAAAAATACAATTAGAAGAGTCATCGATTGCTCAAAAACTCATATCATCAATCACAATGTGTTCAAGCTGAATATTCCTTTTAAATCTTTTAAGAACAATTTAAAATTAATTAAATGAAAAATATGTTATAGAATTTCGATCTCTTGAACCTAACTTCATTTAAGCACATTAATTTGTAGATAAATGTTGCGTCTTCCAACCAACTCAGCAAAAACTGTTTTGGATGCTGGAAACAAATTCCAGAAAATTTATTATTTGATGGAAATTTGGACATTGATATCTCATAACAATTTTCTCATAATCAACGATTTTTCAATATACTGTAAATGATGTCAGTAATCATAAATTTAATATTGAATTAAAAATAGAACCAAATTTTAAAATGACATTTTAATTTATATTAAAGACATCGAAATCATTCGACGTTTATTTTTTAAGTTATTTTATTTTATTCTTTTAATTTTTCACCTACCATATAGCATGGAAATACGTAATAATATGATTTTCGTCTCCTTTTGCGGTAAAAATCGTTCTTAATATTAGTGTGTATTTGTTACCAAACATGCTCGTTGTAGCTTCAAAATTATGCATATCAAATTTTGAATGTAATCAAGCAGACATGCACTACGTTACAACTTAAAAAAAAAAAAAAAGTGTACTGTGTTTTAAAAAGAGAACACGAAATATCAATAAAAATTTACGACTTTTCTATTAATTGGTGTTTTATCTAAGATTAACTTGGCATGTAATTAATAACATGGATTGGGTAAGTTTTGTAGAAAAAAAAAAAGGTATCAAATACTACATATTTGTTTCTAATGCCTAAAAATGTTGTTAGTATAGAGATCGTATCTAATATATTCTATGAATACAAAACTATCAAAACGTATATATTTTTTTTAGAAACTAAAAACATTTTACAAGTAATCATATTGAAACAAAAGAAAAATCTCTAACCCAATTCAGCACCACTAACGAATCGGCTTTAAAAAATCCCTAGTTTAAATTAGCTTTACTTAGGTAACATTATAATTTTTTAATCAATGGGTATTAATTAAATTCTTTATGTACCTCAATGCCCTCTCCTTTGTAAGGTTAGGCTTCTTTGGTGGTTTAGGTGTTGAAATATATTTCTTAAGCACTTAACTTTCAAAATAAAAAACAAAACTTTCCTATAAATTAAAAAATTAATTTACATATTCTCTTAAAAAACCTCTAGAAAAAATATATATACCCTATAAATACTTGTGAAAAAATGTCAATTTAGACATTGAAGTAATGAGCACTAAATTTGAAAATGGAAAGTCAATAATGCATATACAATGCTTAGGTGTAAGAGATAGAACATCATTAAATTGGAGAAAGTGTATAGAAAGCCAACTCTATACGTAGCTTTGTTGGGATTGATCTTTCTCTTTTTGGAGATCAACATTTGGAGTTGATAGAGACTACTCGCTCTTTTCTAACCCTCCCTTATCACATATCATTACATAATATGTATAAAAAAACTTTGTTCTTTTCATAAATAATTAAAGACACTAAGTAGGTGACATGTCTCTCTCAATTTCCCACAATATGCATAATTCAATAATTGTAGAACTATAGCCCATCAAGTTAATTATCTTCCAACTTTGTCATGCGTGCTTCACCTAAATTGGATTTACTTGGGTTTAAACTTTGCATCACACTTCAAATTTACTTTATTTAAAATCCACCTTAACTCATGCATATTTTTTTTATTCTTTATTTTGTGTCGTAAAGAGCACAATAACTACACACAAAAATTTGTACTATAAATTCTAGTTGGGTCACGAGTTATTTGTTGCACGTAAAGATTTCCTACACTTCTGATCCAGCTAACATCTACTGTGTGGCTTTTATTCAACCAAGTGTTAGCATGCTAGCAACACTCTTTTTATACACATTTTTTTGTTAAAAAGTGAGATTTATAAGAAATTGAGGATTATGAATAGAAAGTTTTAGCACACAATATAAAAAGAGTGCACAAACAAGTGTTGAGGTTTGATTTCATTTGGGACATTGTGAGAGTGTAGGGTGCAATGAACAGAGACATGGACAAAAAGGAAAGAAGAAAGGAAGTCTAGATTTGATAACTTGTGCTATAAAAAATAGAGGAAGACAAAGAGAGAGAAAGAGTAAAAGTGAGACACAAAGAGAAGGAAAAATATATGAATATAAGTACTCTTTATTCACTTTAGAATTTTACCTAAAGGTAATGTTGAAGAAGCAAACTCAACTAGATTTTTTCTTTGTTAAAAATTTAGTGAATAACTTGGAACACATTGGTCTTGAAAAACACTTGTGATCTTGTAAATGATTAATGGCTTTATACCACAGACCATAGATTTATAATTAGCCACTTTCAATTGCCACCACAACCAAGTTGAATCATTGTTTTTTCATGGTAAAAGCCTAATTGAATCTTCCATACACAACATGCACACAGTCTCAATAACTAACCAACCACTGGCTGCCCCTCTATACATAACAAATTTGATTCATGGAAACCTCTTTTACAATGATTCAAGGAAACCAGTTTTTGTGAGAACAGCATTCCTCACTTTGCTAAGATCCCTCCCCTTGAGGGTCCTTCCAACACCTTCAAAAACTGAAAATGAGGATATTTGACTCCTTGCAAGCCTTCTTGCAATAAACTCATGTGGGGGGAGCTTTGTGTCATACTCATCATCTTCTTCTTCCTCATCATCAGTATACCCTCCACCATAATTAACACTACCATCACCATCACCTTCACCACCAACAGAATAGTAGAAATCATCATAGTCACCAAACTTTGAGACACTCTTGGGGGTCTTGTTTGGCTTGTTCCTATAAATCTGTGACCAGTCAGGAATGTTGAGAGGTACTGATTGCTGAAGAACCTTGGTTTCATGAGAAGAACTAGCACTACTATTGCCACTACTAGTCCTTGGAATCATCCTTGCAGCACTAGGAAGAGTCCTGGGAACAGCAAGAGGAGAAGACCCTTGTTCCTTTGGCTTGTGAACACCAGAAATATTGTAATCAGGTCTGTCCTTGAAAACAGCCCAAACTTCCTCTTCTTCAAAGTCTCCATCTCTCAAGCATCTCCATATTCCACTCCTCTGCCTGTTATAGTTATCCTCCATCAATCACTTCCTACATGGTCCAAATCACAAGAAACTTTTCACTATGAATTAAATAAGAGTTTGACTTCCTCCAAATTCTGTGATTACTTAATATAATTTGAATGAAAGAAAAAAGAGGAATTGAAAGTTGAGGAGAGATAGAGACTCAAAGAGGCATGCATAGAGAAATCTCAAAAGCATGTTTTGATATGATATTCCATTAAGGTAAACAATAGTATACCTTTCTTGGAATCAGAAGATCTAGAGAGCTGACTTTACTTTTTGCTTCCTCCCTGAAATATTGAAAATATATAAGGAAGTTGAAATTAGAGATGAGTCCCTTTTGATTCTGATATCAGAATTTTGAGGTTGACAAAAATTCTAACCTTTCCCAAGTCCTACAATTCCTTACCTCTATTGAAGGAGTGTATCTTGCTTGTGATAGATTTTATGGATCAAAAGGGCACCCCACAAGAACTGAACAACAGCAACAAGACCCCAAGGGCAAAAGAATAAGACAGACCTTAGTTCTGCTTCTGCCCTATGGATCCTCTAAATGATGAATCTCTCCATATATTTAACTCTTCAGACCTAAGAGGACTAACTTTTGACAATGAAAGATAAAGAGGAGCAGTAAAACCCTTTTACTAACTTTATCTGAAATTGCATCTCATGGAATCTTTAATGCAAAATTGAGGAAAAGAACAAGAGATGTTGAATTTCATGTGACAGTCCTCAATAGTAGTGGATGCTTAGTTGTTCTTAGTCATCTCAATAACAACAATAAAAAAAGTGTCTCTACCTTTTCCTTGTGGCATTACAGGACTCAGGTTTCCTTTTCATTTCCATTTATATCTTTCGCAAGGCCACTTTCCATGACCACATCCACGGTAATTTTTTTATGCATATTGGCTTTTAATGTAGCACCAAGGGTGAAAACTGTTCATAGATAATTCTGGCTGTTGTAAATTTTCTAGAGCCTAGCCTAAGTTATGCTAACATAAGTATGCAGTAACAATGGTAAATTGAGGAACATCGAAATGATGGCATAGGTACATCCATTGCCTTGTGAATGGACGGCTAATAGATAAAGAATGGTTCTTGTCAGACACGCAGACAAAGTGTCAAAGTTTTCAACGAAAGAATACAAATGCTATGCATTTGTGTAATAAACAAATAAGCATGTAAATAAATAGGCACACAATCATGTTTTGTTGTTTTCTGCACTTCAATTTGTTTATGTGGTGCAACAAGTGGAGGAAGATACCACCATCTATAATAATAATTATGATGCAATAGTAATATTAATAACCATAGCATACTCTGATAGTACAGAAACAGAGAAAGAAAATTGACACACGGAAAATTCTGTGATGTGGCAGAAACAAGGATCTGACAATATTAAAAACAAAACACCAAGTCACCAACTTGTGTGGCACTGGTTGGAAGGGGCATACAAATCCTCAAACATGTGGTCTGCATTCTAACTTTATGATTCATATGTAAGGAAAAACACACGAGGATCCTAAGTTTTGGGACATGTGTCCTAAGATATCTGTGTTCATGAGCTGGGTTTACCTTAAATTTTATTCCATTCAAAATTTTGATATAATCATTTTTAACGTTTTTTTTATAAATTTAAAAATTGGAACAAGTTAATGAGATAAAATTGGTCATGAACACTCTCTCTTGAAAAGACTAGTCTCAACGATGCAAAGATATTTTGAGAAACAAAAATAAAATATAAAATAAAATAGAAAAAGAATTTTTTCTGTTATTTAAAACCTAATGATGTCCTTCGTGGAAGTTCCTGGTCGACAACAACGTGACCCACATGCATCAATTACCATTCAACGTACGCTATACCAGTGCCCAAAGTTGGAGAAAAATAAAATAGGTAATAATTTGATAAAATATTAAAAGAATTTACCTTAAGAATAAGAAATTAAGATTTTTCACATTTTTGCATTTCAAATATGTTTCCCTTTTTCCAATTTGATTTTGGAACATCGTTTACATTGTTGTTTCAATTGATATTAAATGGGGATGGGTACCAAAGTTTATTGATATTATATTTTTGGATTATTTTCTCGTTTATTGTTATTTATCAACCACGTTCATTAGAGCATTTTTCGAATATGATTTCTCGATAGAGTTATTTTAGTTATAATGTGAAATAAGGGTTATTTAAATAAAAATAAATAAAACTTGATAATTTTTTTAATAAAATATTTAAAAGTAAAATAATTTAAATTGAAAACAATTCTAATTAAATATATTTTAATTTATTTAAAATTATGAAATTCCTTGTCGTATAAGATACAAAGTGAGAATAATTAAGCCTAAAGAATCTGTAAAGTTAAAAAATTTTCAAAAGCTTAAACAGAATCATGTATTTTAGGATTACATATATTTTATATTATTCCAATAGTTTTTTAGCATGACTCTGGGCTAAAGACCCAAATTTGTCCTCTAAGATTCAAAGTGAGGATAATTATGCCTAAAGAATCAGAAAAGTTAAAAATTTTCAAAAGCTTAAACAGAATAATGTCTTTTAGGATTACATGTATCATCTATTGCTGATAAAAAAAAAGCATATATTTTCTATTACTTCAACAGTTTTTTAGTATGACTCTAGACCCAAAATTCTAGATCTTATATTGAACTAAAACCATATTACATGAATTGTGTTATTAAGTGATATTAAGTGATAATTAATCTCTATCTAACCTGCAATGTGTTAGATCTAGATTAGTGAGAAGTATGAATAAGTGGTAGGTGAGAATCAATTAATGGTTTTGTCAAAATTAGAATAGTATGGCGACTGTAAAAGTGAATAACATGGGACCAAACAAGCAGTGTTATTGCGGCACTTAATTATCTTACCTTAAAGCAGTATAAGTATTCTTAAAATAATCATGTTAAGGTTGATTTGGTTTGTTATTGGTATAAACAAAGGTGGGAACTTTTTCTTTTGTGATCTTAATTGAACTTTATAGCAAGATTAGAAAACATGAGCCATATGGGTTTATTCTATTCTCACTTTTTGGTGCAAGTTGGTGTTAAGTTAATGGAAATCATGCATTGGGCACTGTGACTACAATACAATGTGGCTAACCATTATTGAGAGAGTATGAATAATGGATGGGACACAGACATCTCAGCCTGATTTCTGGAGCCACCCTCTAAATTATAGCCTAGCTACTTCAAGTGAACCATTTTTCTTTCTCAGAATGGTCTATTATGGAATAAGATACATACACTTCAACCTTGAACACCTTCTTTAAAGTAAATATTCTTCAAGAGATACCTATATCATTTTCATTCATAATCTCTTGGAATACAATATTAGAAGAGCTCTTTCTCACTAAAAAATTCTAAGAACACTTTCAAAAACTATAAACTGTCATTTTTTACTGATGGAGGTTTAATCCAATGTTCAGATTTTGATTAAGTGTTTGATGGAGTCTGAAACATGATTATCTGCTAAAGGGTATATAAGTTAGAGAAAAAATGTCATTGTCCTGAAAGGTTGATAAGAAAATGGTGAGTCATGCATATGACAAGATAGAGGCCATGGTTACTGATGAAACCAATCCCACAAGAGGCCAAAACATGACATTTTGAAGGGATGATGAGAAAGATAGATTTGTTCAAGGTTAGTCAATTTTGGCGGAGGCTGATGTGTGTTGTATTATAATCCGTGTGCAGTGAACCAGCCAGTGTTAATATTTTTTTCACCCTTTCTTTTTCCAACCTTTAATAGTTGCATGGATTATTATGAGTGGGTTAGAAAACATGAAGAAAAGTCAGCATTATTCTAATGCAGCTAAAGAATGTTCATCGGTTGTGAAATGTGAATTGTGTGTCTCAGTTGTCCTCATTGAAGATACAACAAAAGAAGTGTAAAATTTTGCTTCTTGTTGTGGTCCTTGGAATAATCCATGTAGGAACATCTAATGCTGCTGAATATGGTATTCTGATAACTTGAAACTTTTGTTTTATAAACTATTTTTAACTATTGTGTTCTACCGAAATTTTGCTAGAATATTTTTTAAACTTGTTTCACAGTCAAACTATAATTCAAATTTTGTCAGAATTTTACTTTTCAACCTGTGAAGAAAACTTTGGTTTGATAAAAACCTGCTCAGTGAGAACTTTGAGTAAATAACATGTACTCAATAAAGACTGGAACTTTCATTCATTACTGTTTCTTTCCCACGAGTATAAATACCAGTTAATTTGGCCCACCAATTTCAATGTCATGCAAACAGGATTCTTTTTATCATGATCTTATGAAGGGGATATTTATCTTTAAAGATAAAATAACAAACCTTAACTAGTTGATAAGGAATTATTTGTCAGCATTGCATGCCTATGTATAATAAATCATACATGGTTGAAATATAAACAGTTAATTTTCTCATCAATGATTAATAATTAAGATCTGATAGATAAGTAAAACAAATCCTTTATATTTTGTGTTAATACATTTTTCTAACTCTCATTGTAATATCTTTTTCAAACAAATTATTTGAAAGAGTAAAATGTTTGTTATAAACAGACCACAATGTAATGCCATATTGATTTCTTAAACATTGGAGTACATTAGATATCATAAGATCATGAATGAAACTTAATAATTAAGCAATACCCCAACAAATTTATAATTTCCCACAAATTTCCCTCATTGTTGTTAAGAAGTACATTACTTTCATTTTTCTTATTTTTTTTTAAGTCTTGCATGCACTATTACTTCCACAACACGTGGCCTATAACCCCTCCAAATCTAAGGAGGGTCAAATTGTGGTAGAACACAGTGCCAAGTTACCAACCAGAACCAAGGAATGTGGGTCAAGTATAGGTTGATATAGACATTCAGACATTACTCAAGCACGCGTGAAGATCTTGTCATCTCAAGGTACCCTATATTCCTATTCATCAATTATAGGCCCCAGACTTTACTTCGTGGAAAAAATTTAGCTTTTCCTATCAGCAGCATTTTGATGCATGAATCAATTTCATATACGTACTTTAATTCCATCAATAATTCATACAGGAAAAGTAGCTTTATATTGAGTTTCTTTTCATAATGCATGGCAACAAATATAGAATGTTGAGGGGGTCTGATCATTCAAGTTTTATTCAAATCAGAAGGAAGTAAAGTTTGAGATTTCTCTGATTTGGTCCTGTGAGTTTTCTTTAAACAAAGTTTTAACTCTTGAAGCAAGCAACTACAATGATAAGATGTTTAAGGAAAGCTACTCACTTTTTTGACACGGGTCAAAACTCTCCACATGATTTCTCAATCAACTTTTAAGACTATTAGTGAAATTGGAAACTCTTCAATCCTATACTGTGCAAACCCTCACTTTAACATCCAAATTGAAAGCTTCATTCACTTTAATCCTAACTTTACAAAACTCATTTCAATGGCTAGTTTCACGGATGTTCCAGTTTGCAAGTGTCATCCCACTGCGGCTCCTTTTCCTCTACCACTTTCATTGGCACAAGGACTAAAGTGAATAACACTTTCCAACATTTTACAAATTTTAAGACTCAAGTTTCATAAAGTTAGGAACTATACTCGATGACACTTGAGTTTGGGTCCTCTCCAACTGGATTCCATCCAACTGAGATCTAAGCAGTTAAGTTTGTCATTACTCGACAATCAGGGAGGAGAGAAAGTGTGATGTCTGATCAAGATCTCAAATGGAGAGAAATCTTGTAGGGAAACTTTCAATCTGGTTCAGAATGCTCACATCTTAAATGGAGAGAATTCTTTACCATACATCCAAATCCAATTCTCTTTTCTCCCTGATTGTTATACAATGATAAATTCAACAACTCAAATTGAGGCTGATCCAAATCCATCTAGAAAAAAGGATCCAAGTTCATGCTCGACACCACACAATGATAAGGGAAACCAAAACCAGGTCACATTCATCAGTCAAATAGTGTTAGTACCTCAGCTCCAGCCACAGTCTCCAACAAATGACCCCCCATGAAAGGAAAACCAAAACCAAGTCACATTCATAAGTCAATTGGTGTTAGAGCCTCAGCTCCAGCCACAATCTCCAGCAACTCCCCCGTGATCTTCTCCTGCCGCTCCCGGTTGTATTCAACCGAAAGTCTCTTCCCCAATTCAACAGCATTATCGGTGGCAGCAGCCATGGCCCCCATCCTAGCAGCAAGCTCACTAGCCACAGACTCCTGCAACCCCCTCAAAATCTGACTATTCAAATAAAGAGGCAACATGGCATCAAGAATCAGAACAGGATCCTGCTCAAACTCCATGAGAGGGGAAAACGCCTGACCCTCTTTCTTCAACCTCACAACATCCCTCTCCACAGCCAACTTCCCCTCCTTGGAAGTCAACCTAAAAACATCATCTTTCACATCACAAACCTCCCCCAAAGGAAGCAAAGTCTGAACCACAGGTTCAAACCTAACCAATGAAACAAACCTAGTGTACACAAGCTCAACTTTATCCACCTCCTCACTAACAAACAATGAGAAAACATTGTCAGCAATGACCTGAGCCTCCTTCGCCGTGGGGAAACCTCCAATGTCGATACAGCTGTCGACTTTAACAAAAGGGTGTTTCTTTTCGATGTTGTGAGTGAAAAACGAGTGACCCTTTTTGCCAACACTTATAACAACGCACCCCAGATTGAGTTTCTTCAGCTCCTCGATTCGGGTGACCGCTTTTTTCATTACCCATTTGTTGAAACCGCCGCAGAGGCCGCGATCGCCGGTGACGACGACGAGGGCGACGGTCTTGACGGGTCTGGCGTCGGTGAGGGGAGTGGAAACGTCTTCGTTTTGAAGGTTCTGTTTGATGTCGTTCAGCATTGCTGCGAGGTTTGAGGCGAAGGGGCGGCCGCTGACGACGGCCTCCTGAGCGCGGCGGACCCTAGCGGCGGCGACGAGTTTCATGGCTTCGGTGATCTTTTGCGTGGTTTGGACGGTGTGGATTCGTTGGCGGAGCTCGCGGATGCCGCAGCAAACCCGAGGGAGGGTGGGGCGAACCGGAGAGAAGTTGGATTTTGAGAGGGAATACATGGAAATGGAAAAATGGTATTTCTCTGTTTGTTAGAGGGGTGGTTGTGTTTTCGGATGGTTTTATTTCGTCATTTGTTGACTCAGTTGAAGAAAGTGAAAGTGGCGGTGGTTCATATTGGTTTTTGGTAAGTTTTAAGCAGAGAATACTGAAGAGTGAAGAAGTTTAAAGGACACCTTCTTCTATTTTGTTCTCGAGACAACTAAATATCTTTGTGCATTACTTAAATGAAAATCTTTATTTTTTTTTATATGAAATGTCTTTGAATTGTGTGTTTTGGATAAGTTAGGAAGCATTCTTGTTTCTAAAGATTTTAATTGCTTTTAGATAAATTCTACAAAATTATTTTAACAATATTTTATAAATTAGATAATTCAAAATATTTTTTCAAAATTATATTTTAATTATATAATACTTTTGAATTAAGAAATAAAAATTGTATTATAGATTGAACTGTTTCTTTTAAGAAGATCCAGGAGATTTCCATCCAAAGAAGAGATACAGTTCATCATAGAGTTGTTTCTATAAGAGTTGATTCTCCTCTTTATATTTATTGTTATTTATGAAATGACACCAATTAAAATAATAGGTAAAAGAATTATTAGAAAAATAATTTCAAGCAAAATATTTTTAGTGAGTGATCTATTATAATTACTAAAGAAAAATGGTTCATACATTATCTATTAACTAGTTCAATGAATTAATAATTTAAAACAAATATCTTATTATAAGGATTGAAAATTTGATAGACATATTATATAGAATAATTAAATTTTTATAATAAATTTATGATTAGATTATTATCATATTCTTGTTAAAGTTGAATATATATAGACCACCTTTATATGTGGGTATGATAAATAATTTTTTTATTTATTTTAGCTTAATTAATATTTTAATTATCTTCATTGAATTATATATTATAATATTTCCATATTATAATCTTTTCGAGATAAATTTATTATAATATTTATAAATGATATTTTAATATAATCTTGGACTCGAGTACATTAAATATCTAAGTAATTGTATGTAAATATATCAAAATATAAATTTTGGATGTTGAGGTACAATTTATAGGACATGTTATCTTAATTTAAAAAGATTGTTATAGATCTTTTTCAACTCGAGGTTGTATTTCAATAGAGATATTCTAAGACTATTATTAAGATTACAAACTTTTTGGGATTAACAAGTTATTATGAAAGATTCATTAAGAATTTCTCTAAAATAGTAGCTCTTCTTGACTCGTAAGGATTTTTCTTTTACTTTGACTATATTAACAATTCAAAATCAAAGTTAACCTTTTGAAGTCTTTTGTGATGTTTCCTATTAGAGACCGAGGTGTGCTTTGATGCAAAATGAGAAAAGTAGTTGTTTATGTCTCTCATTATCTAAAAGTACATGAAAGAAATTACCTAACTTATGACTTAAAGTTGAAAGTAATTGTCTTAACATTGAAGATATGAAGACATTATCTTTATGGCATCTATGATATGTTTAGTGATGATAAAAGTATGAGATATTTATTTTATCAGAAAGAGCTTCACATCAGACAAGGAAAATGAATAAAGTTCCTAAAAGATTGTGATTTTGACTTGACGTACCATTTGTGAAAAGCAAATGCTGTTGCAAATGCATTAAGATGAAAGAAGACTTAAATGTTTACTTTGATAGTAAAAGACTTAGAGTTCATTGAAGACTTCAACAGTCTAAGTTTGAGATTTCAGTATCTTCTTAGCACATTTGTTGTAACATGTTTGTTATAACTAATGAGTTTCTAAATAGGGTAAGGGAGAAACGGTTGATGGATCCTAGCTTAAAATAATCTTGAATTTGTTTCAGAGGGGTGGTTGTGTTGTCGGGTGGTTTTATTTCGTCACTTGTTGTCTGAGTTGAAGAAAGTCAAAGTGGTGGTGGTGTTTGATATTGGTTTCTAGTAGGTTTTAGAGCAGAGAATAGTGAAGAGTTAAGAAGATTAAAGGCACCTTCTTCCTCCAACCCCTACTTTGTTCTGGAGACAATTAAATATCTTTGTGCATAACTTAAATGAAAAACTTTAATTTTTTTTATATGAAATATCTTTAAATTCTGTGTTTTGGATAAGTTAGGGAGCATTGTTGTTTTCAAAGATTTTAGTTGTTTTCAGATAAATTCTACAAAATTATTTTAACAATATTTTATAAATTAGATAATTCAAAAAAAATCTAAATTATATTTTAATTATATAATATTTTTGAATTATGGAATAAAAATTGTGTTATTGCTTAAGTGATCAATGTGATACATGAGTAATATATTGCTCAAGCTAAAAGTCAAATTTTGAGCTACAATGGGAAGTGACCATCTTATCATTTTTGGAGGCTCATCACTCAAGTGCTAACTAATCATTTTAGCAATAAGATCTATTTCTCAAGTAACTTATGGAAGCTTAACCAAGAAGGAACTAAAGAATAAGTTTTATTTTAATTGAGTTTATTGCTTAAACGTTGAGAATATATTCAAGTGATACAAGCTCGCTTAAGTGATATCAAACCATATGAGAAAGGAGACTATAATAACATTTTTAATGTCCTATTATAATTGCTTAAACAAACTACTTTCACTCAAGTGACATTTTTAAAGTCTAAACCATTATTTGGTTCAAGTATTTATTAATTATGTGATGTTATGATTAATTTGTGATATTGTGTTGCTTTAGATTATTATTGGAATAATTATGAATGTTATAATGTTATACATATATGATATGAATTAGTGGGAATAGTGACGGGGCAGTGGTTCAACAAGAATTTGATTTGGAGTGTTGGAAGTGGAAGTAAAATTTATTTTTCAGAACATGTCTGGGGAAATCGCGCTCAAGGTGGCATATCCTAGAATATATGCAAATTCTATCCAGAAAAATCTTAAAATTCAGGATCTCGGGGAGTGGCAAGGTCGGGATTGAGATTGGAATTTATGTTAGAGAAGGACATAGTTTGAGTGAGAACATACAATGGTGGATGATTTTTTTGCAGTTTTGCATAGATGTGTAATTAATAATGATAAAGAAGATAGGCGGGAGTGGATAGGTAGTGTAGATAAGAAGTATAATGTGAAGCATGCTTATAGCATCATTTCACAGAGGGATGTAGGGGGTGTGAGGATGCATTTAAATTATTATGGAATACCAAAGGTCAACCATCATCCCTATTGTAGTTGGAGAGTGTTGCATAACAAGCTCCCTACTAAAGAGAGGCTAATAAGGTTAGGAATTCATAATGTGAATCCCCTATGTGTGATGTGCAATATAGGTAAAGAGAGTGTTAGCCACTTATTTTTCACTGTGTAATAATTGGTTTGGGATGAACTCTGTACAACATTGTAGGCCTAGGGATCATTTTTTAGGATTTCAGCTGTGAATGATCAATAAAAATGGTTTTTCAGTGGGCAATACTGTTTGGATGATTATTGTTTGGCATATTTGGAAACTTATGAATGATATTATTTTTAATAACAAGGTGTTTGATAGTCAGGAGTTGTTTTCTACTATTCAAGTTAAATCATGAGTTGTAGTAAGAGCAAAATACAAGAATACTACATTTTCTTACTCTGATTGGTGCATTGATCATGTGACATGCATCTCTATGTTATTGTGACATTCATAGAACTTGTATAGGATCTACATTTTTCTAGTGCAGGGCTTGATTTGACAACAATCCTTATTTGTGAGGCGGTAAATTATGGTGGAAGGAACTAAAGATGCGACAACATTTTTTTGTGTGATCCTTTTGGTGTATACATAATACATGTGTATATGTTTTCAGTTCAGTGCTTTCCCTTGTAATTGTTAAACTTTTTACGCTATCCAATGATGATAGTTCTTTTGTGTTTGGATTTCGGTATTTTATGTTTAGAATAGGGCGTATACCATTTACATTTGGTATGCTCATGCTTTTCTTTACTTTTTGACTATGTTTGTAAATAGGTTGAAGTAACTTTATTACTCTCGTTTAATTTTATTCATTATTGCGTACTAAAAAAGAACATATATGATATGAATTCAATAGAGGTCACAAATTTGGATAATATGTAAACCATTATTTGAATGCATGTATTAAGTATATGTACACATGTATCTTAATTTCACTAAGTTTCTAAATTACATGAATTAACACATCTAAGTAGTAAGAAGTTGAGATATTGTTTATTGTAGATTTGAAACACATAAATCTCTCTGAATTTTAAATACCTTAAACTTGTCCTAATCTATGAAGCTTAGGTTTATAGATATGAGGTGTTTAGAAAGAGTCAAGTGTCAATGTATAGTAAAACATACTTAATTTAAGTTCTTCAAAAAAAATATTTGAGTCATTGTTATACATTCATTTGATACTTAAATTTATGAGTTGGTGATATTATTAAAGTAATATATTAGATAGTAGAATGTGTTTTTATGATAATCATATATTTATTACCTCTTTTGATGAGTTTGACTTATGATAATATACACGATGAAGATCAACTTTATCTTAAAAGGTTGAAAAATAATATATATAATCTATATTGTTAAATATTTTGAAAATTTGATATAATGATTGCTTAAGAACTTAAAATCTCTAATTAAAATATAACTCTATAAATATATTAACAAAGATTAGCTAAATGTACATTTTTAATAAAATTTATCACTAACAATTACTTAAGATGACATCATATCACCTTTTACAGTTACATATCTTCTTTTTTTATCAGAAGAGATCATAACATTGCAAGAAAGTCATTTTTAAAGAAAAAAATATTAAAAAAATAATAAAAAAACCTTCTTATAGAACAAATGATATTCTTAAGTTACAATTAAAAATCAAATACAAATGTAAACATAATTACATTATATCTCATTCAAAAATATATTTGTGCTTTCTTTTTTCTTTTAAGGGAGAAAAAAACTTGCTTTGATAAGTAAAAGTGCCTTCCAAACAAAGCTTTTTTTTTCTTATACCATTTTAGGAATCATTCTACATTTTTGAAATATATTTAATATGTAAAACTAAAAATTTTGAAGTGTTAAAGTTTATGGAGAAATTTATGTAAAATAAATGACATTATGTGGCCATGTGGTAGTTGCCTTAGGCTAGGGTTTAGAACTTAACAATATACAAATGATTGATTTTTCTTTCCTTT
>Ga0099825_1004336_pt1 | contig 18625 bp, 9 predicted proteins | sample SiratroredBW_FD_76838 | JGI IMG/M metagenome (GOLD analysis project Ga0099825, IMG submission 76838) | Root nodule microbial communities of legume samples collected from California, USA - Siratro red BW | ecosystem: Host-associated > Plants > Roots > Nodule | place: USA: California | collected... | reverse complement strand
GATTTTTTTTTTTTAAAAAAAAAACTTGAGTTAACAATGTGTTTAGAAGCTTCGTTATCACAGTAGACTTGTCGGAAAGTCATCAATAATTTACATAATAAGGATTAGTATACGTGGAATTGTTTTCCTTTAATTGCCTTTAGTAAAGAATAAGAATAAAAACACGATTTATATATACTGAGTAAGGGTTTTATAAGAAGAATTTGTGTTATGACATTTTCAAAAAATTCTCCAAGACCCTTCAAGAATCACGTGTTTAGAATCTCTTTTTTTCTTGGATGATCTTATTAAAATTGCATGTACAAAATGATATAAGTCTTTAGAATTTGAGTTCTTAAAGAATCTTAAAATCAGTGTAATAATTTATTACATTTCTCTCACTTTTCTTGATGGAGATCTAATATCTTGAAATGATCACCTTTAGACTCTCTTTCAGTTCTTCTTAGAATTTTTGAGTATTGTAAATGTAAATGATACCGTGACCTATTTATGAAAATAAAGTTAATGTAATCTAAGATATGATCATCATGTTACATTGTTTCCAGACATTGAAAACATATCGGTTAATAATTTCATCGTTCATGAAAGTTAGTTTATTCCTCGGTAATAAAGCGTGTTTCATTCCTTTCCTCCAAAAATAATAATTTAGACGAAAGAAAGTTTTCTCCAAGGCCTTGAAAGATTATGTGACATTCATATTATATTGTTCATAAAAAAAAATTAGAATAAGAAAAAGGAACGACAGAAAGAAACACAAAAGGAAAAGACAAAAAAATTAGAGATACAACAGAGGAAACTGAGACTAACCTGGTCTAATACTATATTGCCACATGAAAAAAAAAACAAGAAAAATAAAGAAAACTTCACGAGAAAAAAAAAAACAAAGGAAGATGATGCTGAAAAGTAACATTATTATTGTCATAATGATAGTTTAAATGTGTATATATAAAAGAAAGAAAAAAAAAAAAAAAACTAATAAAAGTCCAAACTGAAAAAGAGAAGGCTAAGAGGGTTTTAACATATATGAGTATTTAATTAAACTAGCCTTATATGTGCATGTTTAATATGGTGATGGTAGTAATTTATCCCTATACACCCACCTCACTTAACATAATTAGACTAAAAGTGCTTATTTAAATGTGATAAATAATTCAAAATCTTATTAAATTACCACTCAAAATTAATTTTTAATCTAAAATTTATTTTTTAAGTTAATCAGCTTTTAGATGATTTGAGCGATATATATATATATATATATATATATATATATATACTATTTCGAATAAAAAAAATTCAAACATGAATCACTTCGTTTAAATTAACTCTAATCAAAATCAATTTTATAAGTTTTCACCGTAATACACTATATGTGGTCATCAATTTGATCTTTTTCGAATTGTAAACACTAATTTAGTCCTTTTCAAATTTTTAAACATTAATTTATTTATTTTTATCGTTGGTTAGCGTGGGTGGGAATCTCACCCCCTAAAGTTTTACAATATCACACCATATATCTTACAATAAACACAATATTAAAATGGGTTCTTTCCTCCATAAATATCTACAAATATTGATAAAACCTCATTTATTTAATACTTACATAAAGGGAAATAAACAAGAGTTAGAGAGAAAATCTCTTACCTAAAATGGGATCCGAGTAGCCATAATTCGACCTCACAATTAATTGAACATAATTGAGATTAATATAACTATGGATTGTCCTAAATATTTTGGTTCAACAGTTTTAATCTTATTAGCTTGCATAAATAGAGACATTAATTATGACAAGGAACAGGGCAAGTAGGGTAGAGAGAGATACAGAGAACATGGGCTCGAGTATTCTTGGACTGAATACTATGCAAAAAGGGAATCAAATAAACAGAAGCCATATAGAGGGCCCAAAAACTTGCTTTATATCTTTCCTTCTCCCTTTCGTAACGTGTTCTAGTCATTAATAAACTACTAAAATTAACATAAGTTCCAAAATATCCTTATGAAATTATCCTCAATTCTCACAAAAAAAGTCAGAACACAGTTATCATCAGTGCTCCTCCCTCTCCCTAACGATCTTCTTTGGAGCAACAATCAGTACACAGCAGAGAAAAGAAAACTATTTTACGCACATACCCAACATAATCTCAAAATGTAACTGATATATGAACTTCACTATAATTCTTAACACAGAAGAATACTGTAAAATTAAACTGATATATTTGGATTATATTGAGCAGAGCAAACTAACAGATTAATTGCAGTCCACCCCAACAGAAGCAACAAAGGATACAATTATTAAACTCAAACGGTCAAACAATGTTATGGTTTGTAAGTTAAGCTCCAAAAAAATAATCAAATAATAACAAATAGAGCTGAACAACATCAAAAGTACCAATTCTTCACCGTATGCACTTTCACTGCTTCTTTAAAAAAATCCTCAAAGATAGCATCCATCAATTTGACTAGGAAGAAAATCTACAGAATCATTGGTTCAACGTGATTGTAGTTTTATGACATATAACTATATGCTGGCAGGATATATATGTTCAGAATTAGATTGGTATACCCCATAGTTTGAATAAGAATATGTTCTTTATAAATTTTTAAATACCAGACCTTCTCGTATATAACATAAACTGCAAATTTAGTAATAAATCAATTGGTAGCATAGACTAGTACCATATAACTTCAACCAACAACATAATCAACTGTTGAAGCAAGTTCCGATGCATCCATGTTAGGAATTGAATCCATAGAGAATGATTTACTTGTGATTTACATAAATCTACATAATCAATCAACTGTTGAATCACTTGTAGAAGTAGATAAACTTGAAGCATCTAGTAACATTGGGAGATTTGCACAAAAGAGTTAACTTTGAAGTAGTGTTTCTTCCTTTGGTTATTTTTCAAACGAGTATTTCTTCCCTTTAAATTCTAAATAAGAATAGCTGAAGGAAACATACTTTATGTTTCAAGTTTTATCTACAGAGGAAGATGCCTTGTAAGTCAAGCAACAATAACAAACCCAGTCTTCACACAAACTCACTCTCGCACACACTCAACATCGCAATTTTCCATTCATTATCTCAGCTAAAAAAACAAAGCAGAGCAATGCTGATCGACAAGACTCGTTGCGTTGCCAAACACCATGCACGACCACGTTCTTGTCCAGTTCGAGGACCTTCCTCCTTCCGCTTTCGCCGACGCGGCTCCCAACTTATCAGAAGCGGAGCTCCGGGAAACGGCCTACGAGATCCTCGTCGGAGCCTGCCGGAGTTCTGGGCCGAAGCCGTTGACGTTCGTCTCGCACTCTGACTCTAACAGAGGCGATAAGCGGAATCCTTCTCCGTCCTTGTACAGGTCGCTGACTGTGACGGCGTCGAGCGAGGTGAAGAAGAAGCTGGGACTGAAAACGACGTCGTCGTGGAGGAACAGAAGGGCGGCGACGACGGGGGAGTTGATGAGAGTGCAGATGAGAGTGACGGAAGTCACTGACACTCGGGTCAGACGTGCCCTCCTCAGAGTAGCTGCTGGCCAGGTCTCTTTCTGCTCCAAAATTCAAGTTTAAACAACATGAATGAAAAAAATAAAAAAGAAAGAATCATGTGAATGAAAAAACGTAAACTTGGCTACTTTTGTTTATTTATCTATGTGTGGGCCAAATCCTGCAATTTCATCTCGTTTATTCATTTAATGGTAGCAAGCTTACTAGGTGTTTGTTCTTGAAATAGCTTGGAAGACGAATAGAATCGATGGTTCTGCCGCTGGAGCTAATGCAACAGCTCAAGTGTCAAGATTTTCCTAGTGAACAAGAGTACGAGGATTGGCTAAGAAGGAATTTGAAGGTTCTTGAAGCAGGACTTCTCTTGCATCCTCGCCTGCCGTTAGATAAGGCAGATATTAGCGCACTAAGCTTGCAGCAAATAATCCATGGAGGCCTTGAGAAGCCCATGGATATTGGAAAAGACAATGAATCAATGCATGCACTTCGCAAAGTTGTTATGTCTCTTGCTTGTAGATCATTTGACGGGTATGTTCCTGATTCATGCCATTGGGCTGATGGGTTTCCGCTAAACCTTAGGATCTACCAAATTCTGTTGGAAGCATGTTTTGATAATCATGAAGAAACCAATGTGATAGAAGAGGTTGATGAGGTCTTAGAGCTCATCAAGACAACCTGGGCTATTCTTGGAATGAATGAGATGCTGCATAATGTTTGTTTTTCTTGGACCTTGTTTCAACGTTATGTTGCCACTGGTCAAGTGGAAAATGATCTGCTGTTAGCATCGAGTAATCTGCTGGCAGAAGCTGAGAAAGATGCCAAGGCGATGAAGGATCCATTTTACTCAAAATCCTTGAGCTACGCATTGAATTTGATGTTAACTTGGGCAGAAGAAAGGCTCCTTGCCTACCATGATACTTTCCATGATGGTAATATTGAGTCAATGCAAAGTGTTGTTTCTCTTGCAGTATCGTCAGCGAAGATATTGGCAGGAGATATCTCTCTTGAATGTGGTAGGATGAGGAAAGAAGCTGACATATCCTGCACCAGAGTTGAAAACTACATTACATCGTCATTGCATGCTGTTTTTATTCAGGCAAGTTCAACCCTTCAAAGTTCCCTCCCTAAGCGCAAAACACTGGTTTTCTTTCTCGAGGCTAATTTTCATGGAGTATTAAAGATTTTCAGACTAATTATGTTAAGTATAAATTTTAATCTTTCTCTCATGCAGAAACTGGATCTCCGCAACAGCAAGCATGTACCTAGACAACAGGATAAAGTCTTTCCAAGTCTCTCAGTTCTTGCACGAGACATCAGCGAACTGGCTTTTGAAGAGAAAGCAATGTTTAGTCCAATACTGAAGAGATGGCATCCACTTGCGGCTGGTGTTGCTGTTGCTACCCTTCATGTATGTTATGGTCATGAGTTGAAGCAATATGTCAAGAGTGTTACGGAGTTGACTCCTGATAGTGTAGAAACGCTTATGGCTGCTGATAAATTGGAGAAAGATCTGGTACGTATAGCAGTGGAAGATTCGGTTGACAGTGACGATGGTGGGAAATCCGTTATAAGGGAGATGTGTCCTTACGAGGCTGAAGCTGTAATTATCAATCTGGTCAAGTCATGGATCAAGAACAGAGTGGACAGACTGGAGGAATGTGTTGACAGAAATCTACAAGAAGAGGTTTGTTGCTGACAATCTAATCAATGTAATATTTTCTCTAAAAATATGTTAGCTTATCTTCCTTTTTACCTTTTTTAAAGCTCATTGTTTTTATAAGATAAAATATCTGTTAATACGAGGTTATTGTGAATCAAATACTTGAAATGTGGGATCTTTATATTGTGTAATTACTGTGACATGAAATGCGTCTTTTCTTCTCTATATTTTTCATAAAAGCTCATTGTTTTTGGTGCAGGTGTGGATTCCACGTGCAAATAAAGAGTGTTTTGCTCCTTCCGCTCTTGAAATTCTAGGAATCATAGATGACTCCCTGGAAGCGTTCTTTCTGTTGCCAATACCCATGCATGCAGTTTTGCTTCCTGAATTGATGTTTGCTCTTGACAAATCTCTCCAACAATACATTTTGAAGGCCAAAGCTGGCTGTGGTATATATTCACTACATGCATGCCATTTGATAATCGTACATGTATAGAGTTTCTCAGCAATCCTCTTGATGACCAGGCTTTCATTTGATATGATCATCTGCAGGAAACCGTAATACCTTCATCCCAATCATGCCAGCTTTGACTCGGTGTTCGGCAGGATCAAAATTTCATGGTGTGTTCAGAAAAAAGGAAAAGTCACAAGTGACTCAGACAAGGATATTCCATCTTGGAACTACAAACGTAGATAACTCGTTTGGATTGCCCCAGTTTTGTGTTCGGATAAATACCATGCAGCGCATTGGCATGGGACTAAAGGTTTTAGAAAAGAGGACCATTGCCCGTCTTGGGAATTCTAAATCCGCAAAAGAGGATGGTATGGAGAAGAGGTTGAAGTTCAAGCTTTCTAAAGCTGCTTTTGTGGAAGGTATCCGTCAACTCTCTGAGGCCATGGCATACAAAGTGATTTTCCAGGATCTCGATCATGTTCTTTGGAATGGCCTATATGTTGGTGAAGTTTCATCCACTAGAATTCAGCCTTTTCTTGAGGAGCTTAACCAGTGCTTGAAGATAATATTGTCCACTGTGCATGACAGAGTAATAACGCATGTAATAACTGATATAATGAAGGCTTCTTTTGATGGGTTCCTGTTGGTTTTGTTAGCTGGGGGTCCAGCACGAGCTTTCTCTCTTGAAGACCATGCTATAATAGATGAGGACTTTAAGCTTCTCACTGATTTGTTCTGGTCCAATGGAAAGGGTTTACCAGCTGATTTGATAGAAAAGCATTCTACATCTGTTAAAGAAGTGCTTCCCCTGTTTCGCAAGGATACTGAGGACTTGACTAAGATATTCAGTCAGCTAATTATGGAAATGTATAATTCTTCAACCAAATCCCACTTGCCATTGCCAACGACATCTGGTCAATGGAGTCCAAGAGAACCAAACACTGTTCTGCGAGTTTTATGTCATAGAAATCATGAAACGGCTGCTAAGTTCCTTAAAAAGAACTACAACTTGCCTAAGAAGTCTAAGCGCTAATAAATACCACTACTTATGGTATTCTTAATCGACGAATAACCTCAGGGAAAAACCAATTTGTTCAGTTGCTGGTGCTGTTGTGCCAGGATGCTTTTAGTGACGACCTAGATGATCCAAAAATTAGTATTTGTAAACTGTAATTAGTAATTGTTTGTTTTGGTATTTTTCTCTGCTAAAGCCCTTTCAAGTTTTCTTTCCCCTCCAGATGACTTGAGATTCATCGCCTAAATGAAATTTCTTCATTTAAAAATGAATTTTAGAAACGGCAGTTTGGGAGATAAAGAGGAAAAGAAATATAAGTTCTATAGTGAGAGATAAAAGATAAAATATATAGATACTAGTATGACGTGATAAAAAAAAATAACTGAACAAAATTGAATCAATGCTATTGAAAGACAATAAATTTTCTCATACATCATACAAAACACCTAAAACAACAATTAATTCTAAAGTAATACAGTACACATTTGGTAAGTGCTTCCTAAAGAAAATGTGATAAACTTTTTGGATAGGTTGTACAACCTTCAGATGATCTCTCTGAAGTGGGATTTACCATAATCTTCACTTCTTAGTTGTTTTCCGGGCTTCTCCTATTTTGGAAGGTAAATACATCCTAAAGTGCTGTTCATAGACAACTCAATAAAGTTTAACACGATAACATCGGAAGTTTGTAACACTAACGTGGTGGTAAAACTATAACCTTTGAAACAGAAAGTAGATGGTTTATTCATTTATTTGTTACGGATAAGGACGGTCTATAAAAACTCGTTTGTAATAGCAGTTGGTTCTGCCTGCATTGGATTAACCCATTCATCATAGTTGTCCTGCATTACATTAGAGCGTCCATTCTGGATGGGCAGAATTTTTTACTGTCAATTCTGATATCCATTACTGGGCAAAAATATAATCATCCAGCTGGAGAACAACACCGGAGAGGAAAAGAGTCTTGAAGAATGACAATAAATATTAACTTGTTATGGATAAGAAATTAGTAAAACAAATTTCAATGAAATATCTGGACGATCATTAATCTACACCTCTGTATACCACAAGCTGTAGCTGGAAATGTAATAAACAACATAAATAAAGCGTTACAATGCTTCTCAAAAATTGGTTGTAAGATAAACAAATAAAAAGAAATGTGGCCACAATATTGTCCAATGGTTGATAAGCATATTCTCTTTCAGGTGGATGGAGCCAAATCATCAATCTTTCAAAGCGGAACCTGCATACATCACAGAATTATCAAAGTGCAACCTATAACAACTATTAAGAATAACAAATCATACAAAGAACTATACCAAACTTACAAATGGATCTGCAAGGACAAAGCTTCAAAGCAACTGATTTCAAAGAGGCTGAACCCAAGAAACTTTTACGAAAATACATGAGAATCAATTTGTTGGACGTTGGGAAATATTTCCCTAAGGAATGCAGTATAGTTGGGCGACTTAGCCTGAAAGAAACAAGCAGGATTAGTTCCTAAAGAAATACATCATATACTGAGAAGTCCTGAAGAAGAAAGATCAGACAAGGAATAACATGGAATCTGTCACTGAAGGATAAATATAAATGTCAAATTAAGCTTCCTCCTACAAACCCAGTACTTCGGAAATAACAAAATCAACAGGCATGAAAGGCTTCATGCTGAAAATATATAAACAGTCAAACATATAAATTACACTTTTCCAGAGACTTCATTTATTTATCCAGTCAAAGCCCACAAATGGAATAGTGGCAATGGGAGCTTATATGTTCTAAATGAAACTCAGTAAGATTATCCACACTTCATAATCTACAATACAACTCCATAACAAGATTAAATGGCAGTTGAGACTAATTAAAGACATGCAAAAAGAGTAAAACTCGTAGTATAATGCAAAAAACAACATATGGCCCAATTGCCAAATATCAAGGTTTCAAGAACAAAAAGATTCAAACTTATAACACTAAAAAGGAACCGTACAGATGGGTTATTCTCTAGGTAGATGGTAGTGAGCTTCTCTCTACAACCAACAACAGCCTCAGCAATTCCTTCAAGTGATTCTATTTGGTTGTCGTTAAGCCACAAATCTTCCAATCTGCAATAAATTAAACAAGGCAATGAATTTACCGATGTAAGACTTTAAAAAGTTAATAGTGGGGAGAGAAACGATGGACTAACGGAGAAGCAGACATACTGCGTCAAGTTCATAATGTCATCCACTGAAGTTAACTTATTTGACGATACATCTAAAACCCGGAGATTGACTAATGTCGACAACCCTTCCATTTTTGTAATACCATTATGGCTCAAGTATAGTTCTTCTAGAGCTATGCAGCCCTGCATCCAAGAATGAAGGTTAGTAACTATAAAATTCCCAATTAATAATAAAAAAGAGTTTAAGGGTTATGCATAGATATAAAACAGTTTTACTCTTACATATAAATCACAAATTACCAATGGCGTGATTTTAAAGATTATTTTAAAAATCAACAAACTTACGAAACATGGTGGTTTTGTGATTGTTTAAAAGTGTAAAACTATTTTACAAAATCAATGCATACTTTTTTTTTCCCTAAAATAAGGGTGTGTGCGTGGTGGGGGGCGTTAACCTATTCACGTAGTCCTTGTATTTATCTTCATTTTATGTTTTAATTCCTAAACGATAAATAAGGTTTAGTTCCTATACATGCATGTAGTGTTATTCTGCTGGTGATGAATTGTTACAAGAAAACTAAATAAGAAAACATGATATTATTTTTTGGTATGGATACTAAAACTTCAAATCAGAACTAGAGAGAACAAACGAATAGTTTACCCTAAAAGGACTCTAAATTCATCAGCAAGTTCAAATTTGTGGATTCAAATTGAGGGCAACCCCATCGGTAGCGAGCATACCTCAAATCCCGCCATTGAAGTGAGACGATTGCTTTGCAAACTAATCTTCTTAATGCAATTGAGACCACACAGATTCACAACTTTAATTCGATTTCGTCCAAGCCACAGCTCCTGCAAATTCGTGAGGCTCTGCAAATTCTCCATCACCTGAATCACAAACAAAACAAAAAAATCAAAACATCATCGGAAACAAACACAGCACGGACCCGGCAACTTAACCCCGTTAACCTCAACACACCCGCAATTTATTGGAGCCGAGTTCAAGAATCTCCAACTGATGGAAGTGCTCGATCTCCTCGATCTTCGCAACTTCATTCTTTGACACGTAGAGTTCCTTGAGCGTATCGGAGACCTTGGCACAGCCGTGTAGCGAACTAATCTCGTTGAACGAAACATCGAATACCAGAAGCTTCTGGAATATGCTGACGTCAGGAATGTTCCGCAATTGATTATCCCGCAGCACAAGCTCCTGCATGTAAAAAAAAAAATGAATAAAACAAACGCGTTTGAGAAAATGCTGTTCATCCATCCAAACAGAGGCTTAAACGATATACCTCGAGGGAGGCGAGGGCGTTCCAGGAAGAGAGAGGGAGAACGGCGGCGTCGGTGACTAGGTTTTGGCGCAGCGAGAGCTTCTTGAGATGGGAGAGGTTGGCTATGCGCGGGTCCAGCGTGGACAAGCGATTCGCGGTGAGGTCCAACTCGGTGAGCGTGGGAGGCAACTCGACCGAGTCAAGGTCGTGGAGTTGGTAACTGGTGAGATCCAAAATCGTGGATGAAGGATCGTCTTCGTCGTGATCCTGAACCGCTATTGATTCCACTGACTCCTCCATCTTCCAATTAAAGAACCTTCCAATTTCACTTTCTGCTTCAACCCAAAGCTCACATTGCCTTGCCCTGCAAATTGCAACTCACACCATGTTTTTTTTTTTAATACCTGTCGGGCCATCTGGGCCGGGCCTAGGACTAGGCCTGCTAATTTTTAAGGGCCTTTTCCCTACATTCTCTTTGTAATTTCATACTACCTAAAATGCCCTTATCCTATTTTAGAAAACCTCGCTCAACCCGAACAGGCCTTGTCTTTTTGGCGCTAATGTCTATGCGCGGGTTCTTCCAACTCGCATTCACCCTTCGTCCTCGTTGTTACTCTACCCAAAATTCTGTGCTTCGATCTCTTCTGGATTATTCTGGGGGCGACCTTGTAGCATTGGTAGCTACTCATTTGAGTAATTGTGCTACTGTGCGGGAACTGAATCGAGTGTATGCCCACGTTTTAAGGACGCATTTTTTTATCTACAATCCGGCGCCGTTTAATTGGAACAATATTATAAGATCGTACATCAGGCTAGAGGCTCCACACAATGCACTTCGCATCCACGTTTTAATGTTGCGGAATGGGGTTTTGCCCGATTGTTACACTCTTCCCATTGTTCTCAAGGCCGTCTCCCAAACTTTTGATGTTAAGCTCGGGAAACAGGTTCACTCCGTTGGTATCAAGGTTGGACTGCAACGTAACGAGTTCTGTGAAACTGGGTTTTTAAGTTTGTATTTTAAAGCTGGCGAGTTTGGAAGTGCCCGAATGGTGTTTGATGAAAATCCTGACCCTAAGCTTGGTTCTTGGAATGCTGTAATAGGTGGGCTTTCCCAAGCTGGCCTTGTCCGGGATGCCATCAGCGTGTTCCTTGATATGAAGAGGCGGGGATTTGCGCCAGATGGGTTGACCATGGTTAATGTGACTTCGGCTTGTGGGAAGATCGGTGACCTCAACCTAGCTCTCCAGTTGCATAAATGTGTTTTCCAGGCTGAAGCTGGTGACAGGAATGATGTTTTAATGTTGAATTCGCTGATTGATATGTATGGGAAGTGTGGGCGGCTGGACCTGGCTTACAAGGTTTTTGCAACTATGGAGGAACGAAATGTGTCGTCGTGGACGTCCATGATTGTGGTGTATGGAATGCATGGACATGTGAAGGAAGCGCTTGAATGCTTCCGTCGTATGAGGGAGGCTGGGGTGAGGCCAAATTATGTAACTTTTATTGGAGTGCTTAGTGCCTGTGTGCATGGTGGGGCAGTTCGGGAAGGGAGAATTTATTTTGATATGATGAAGAATGCTTATGGTATAGCACCCCAATTGCAGCATTATGGATGTGTGGTGGACCTTCTGGGTCGAGCTGGATTGCTTGAGGATGCCAGAAGAATGATAGAGGAGATGCCTATGAAGCCAAACTCGGTAGTGTGGGGATGTTTGATGGGTGCGTGTGAGAAATATGGGAATGTGGACATGGCGGAGTGGGTAGCTAAGCATTTGCAAGAATTGGAACCTTGGAGTGATGGGGTTTACGTGGTGTTGTCTAATATCTATGCCAATAGAGGCTTGTGGAAGGAGGTGGAGAGAATAAGATCGGTAATGGAAGAAGGAAGACTTGCTAAGATTCCTGCTTTTAGCCTGACAACTAATTCAGATTGAAGATAACTCATTTAAACATTGGTAATTTACACTCAATTATAGTTCTGCCTGTATTGACCATGACTTGCAAATTGATGTTCTTATTTTTCAATAACGTATACTCCATAAACAGAACATGTTTCCATAACCATTATTTTTTGTGTTAATGGGGCAACTTGGTTAGAGGAAGAGCCCTGTAAAGGTATGGATAGCTCACTAGAGCGTGAGAAATTTTGATCTGTAAATTCTCTGTTGTTAATTACAGAATAAGTTGATTTTTCGTTTAAACTTTCATAGTGTGTAACTGTAACTGTGGATTGAGAATCTTATTCTTGCCTGATCAGCATACATAACTGTTAAACTTATACCGAATTCAGCCTTATGAAGCAAGAAGTGAATGTTTTTGCTTGATAGAGAGAAGAAAAATGGCACTCTTTGTTTTGGGAAAAATTGAAAACTAAATTCAATCACGTACAGGAAGAAAAGAAAGTTGAGACACAGAAAAATTGGCACTTTATGCTATAGGTGAAATTCCTTCACTAATGATTCTGATACATACTACCCCATGCTTTTTATAGGCTTTCGAAAACAATAAAATAATAAGATGAACAAAAACTTAGTTCCTAAGAAGAAGCGGCGGTGCACTAAAATATGGAAGCTCAATTGCGTGGCTCTCCCATTCCATTTCTGTCAAATGAATAGTTTTCTTTTTAAATACCAATCAGATGGTGATGAAGTGATTGGCGGCCCAATAAAGCAAAGTACCTTGATTTAATTTTCTTCGATTCAAGTTTGTATCATTCCAAGCACTTTCTTCACTTCTAAAATAACTCAACAGATTCGTAAAAGTATCCACTACTCGATCTTTAATTCGGCAATAGATAGTTTCACGTTTTTAAAACTATGAATTTGCCCGAAATTGTATATCAAGGTGCTTTGATTGCAAGTGAAAAATCGAATATTTAGTTAATTTAATAGCAAATTTGTTAGTCACCAAATATTTTTGTGGGAGAATGTTGTTTTGGTTTTCATTCTTTCGCAATCAAGCTTCATTATAGTATCAATTTATCTTTTGATATTGTAATTTGTCTTTGGCATCCACTTCACTTCAAATGAATATTTATTTTGCATACGAATCAATTAACTTTCCGTATTTTTCTTCTGTGGTAAGAAATGAGTAAAAGTAAAGGTGATTTTATTGAGAAGAAAGGAATAGAAATGAAAATAACGTATTTTATTATAATATGATTTTGTTTAAATTTTTATTATTTATATCGTTTTTTCACTTAATATATTAAAAAAATATTTGGAAATAAAAAATTAACCCCATAATACATATACAATTATTTTAACGTGAGTTTCACTAAAAAGAATTAAGAATAATCTATTATTTTGTGCTCTTTTCATTTTTTATGCGTTTCAACTTAATCTAAAATTTTCTAACATCATATCCTTAATCAATTTTTCAACTTTCTAAATCCTTTTACTCAAACAAACACAACTTCTTTTTCTTTCTCTTTTATCCATTCAAACACAACTTCCCTCTCCCTCCACTTTCTTTCACTTTTTTTTTCTTCGTCAACTCATTCTAATTAGATTTAAAAAATATAAAGTATCAATTTCTCACTCTCTCTCTCAACTTTTTCTTCTTGAATGAATTTAATCATCACTGTGTTATCAATTATTTTAGTATTATCAATTATTTAGAATTATTGATTCAGCAATTTTTAGTTATTGAGAATGAACGTAGGTGTTTTTGATTTTATAGAAATGGATAAATTTCAAAATTTGTAATGAAATGGGTAGATCCTACCTAAAAATGAAAAAGTTAAAGTTATATTTTCAAGCATCACTTTGACCAATGTTTCTTCATTTTCAAACACGTTTTTAATATTATTATTTTAGAGAAATTGTGCTTAGAAGCATGACTTTAATAATTTTAATTATTTTTGTCAAAATCAAATTTATAAACATAATTTTTTTTATTTTTATTTATTTTGTAAAATTCGTATGATAGAACATTATTTTGTTGTTTCTAAAACAAATAATGTCATAGCTAAAACAATTCTTGTCGTGTCGATCTAAATATCAAGCAATTCCCTCAACATGAACAACAACATAAACTTTTTTAACAAGTAATTCATCTCGAAACAAATTCATATCGATAACTCTTTATCCCCTTTCCTCTTCACCTCCAAACCTTCATGAGTGGTAGATGACTGCAAATTCTACCACGTGACATGGCTATCTAGGTACAACCTTTTGTGGAGAAAAATTATTACCCTTAAAAACATGAATTGAATAGTAAAACATTGTCTTAAAATAAAATAATACTTAGAAATATGATTTCTTCATTTTTAAGTCCTGCTACAATTTACTTATTTTCACAAAAAAATTAAAATTTACTCACTTTCTTAAAATCAACACAAAATTACACCAATTTTTATAAATTTATCTAGAATTCTCATCTTTAACATAAATGTTACGACCATTAGTTCATAAATTAGTTAAAAAGAAAAACACACTTCATTATTACTTTTAGTCAATAATATTGATTCTTAAACCTAATATGATATTTACTGGTAATTTTTACATTTTTTTTCTCTTATATTTTGGTTGCACTTTCATTATGTCTATCACACGGATGAACTTTGGGTGTGGAACGAACTTTTTAGGTTTTAGTCCAGTTAGGTTCCAATCAATGCAGTGCTCTATCGAATAGGCGTGGGCGAGTAGCTGCCAAATTTAGAGCCAATGCAATTAAAGTTCTCACTTTCTATTTACCTTTTTCTAGGCTTTTTGCATTATTACGGAGTAACTACTACGTATTGCAACTCTCAAAATGTGATTTTCATTATGAAGTACGTCCTTCTGACCAAAAAAAGAGTAAGATTTAGGAATAAGGCATCACCTCTTGCCTCAAACCCTTTACAGCGTATCATCCCTATCTTTTATTATTGCGTCAATATATCTGATTTTCATATATTCTTTCTTTATTTCTGCTAATATTGCCTCCTTTAGCTACCAAAAATGGAGCCTGTTGACTTTATACCTGCCAACCCATTTGTAGGAGTTGCATTTACAATCATATTATACCATTGATATGTGCCAATATTTGTTTGTTCTTTTTCGGCTGAGATACTCTTCATATCAGAAAACTACTTTTGAGGATCGAATAAAATATTTGAAATTGAGTACACATACTTGGAGGAACAATATTCTGCCAAAACGTGTTTTCCATTCATAATATTAGAAATCATGCGACTCCAAATGCTTGTCAACGGATTTGCAATGAAAAGCAAAGCGAAAGTAGATGGAAAACAAAATGTATCATTCACAACAATTACATTTATCTTAGCCTATACAGTTTTTCAAATCCAACGAAAACAATGCTGCATATCTAAATGAAACCTCGAGGTCCTTGGCCACATTGTTCAGCTAGAGATCACTTCAAGAAAAATATCTGCAATGTTACAATTCCATATGTATAATTACATCATACATAGTCATGAACTGAAGAAACTCTATAGCCTAGAAATTCACCCCTTACAGCTCTCTATTTTTTTTTTTCTGTAATGAAAAGTGGCATCTATGAACTCTAGTTTACAAAGATGAGAAACATAATCTTATTGAACCAAATCTGCTTCACCGATTTCTGAACTGTTTCTTGCCTGAAGTATCGGCATGAGTAATAATTTCTTCTTCAGCATCGTTCTTTGATGCTTCCAAATTCACTTCAACAGTGTTATCTTCTACGTATGTGACTTCATAAATTTGTTTTCTAAGCCAACTTCGTTTACCAACATTTGACAGGTTTTCTTCATGCACGATGTGTGTCCGACCAAATACTATTTCAGTTTCATTAACATCAGGTGGGACACCATTTTCATCGTGAAAGCTTTGGACCTCATCTATTTCCTCTGTCAATTCAGCATCTGTGGCACCCTCCACCACATTTTTCTGTATCCCGGTTTCCTTTTCTCTAATTACTGGCCCTTCATCTCCATCATTCTCTTTTTCTGAGAAATCTAATGTAGCATTCTGTCTAACATGCACATCATTTAGCTGTTTCCTGAGTTGTGCTTCTTTTTCTTTGCCATTGCTTTTAGAATCATTTACTATTAATCTCTTTCGGTATTTCTCATTGCCATGCTCTTTGTGAGACTCACTTCTCCTTGATTCTATACCAACCTTTCCAGCTGTTGTTTTGGATGAATCTTTGTATTGATTTTGAGATGACACCTCAGGTTGAGTTTGTGGTTCAAGTTCCACTTCTTTTCTTTCTCTTGAGCTGGATTTCTCATTGATATGTACAAACTCTGCTTCACCCTTATCTTCCTTGGCTCCATCAGATGATTCAGATCCATCATCCCTGCCACTACTTGATTCTTTAGCTTCTCCTGCAGAATCTACATTCCCTGAGTCTGCAAAATCTATTTCATATAACCGTGATAGGATCCCTTTACGCCCTAACAATACAGCTCCATGCCCCCCAACAAGCTTGGTTTCATCGTTATAGTTCTCTCTATCATTTCTTGATTGCTTGATCTGAAATAACATCCAGGCACCAACAGCCAAAACTAGCATCACCTTCAATGCCTGCTTTATGATAGCCCCTTTTGATCTCTGAGCCCTTCCAAAAGCTTGATACTCCATTCTTCTGCATATGATTCAGAATCTCTGTCAATGCTCAATTGAACATTTTAACATCTTGATCTTGGTTCTTGAATTAATTCCGGAAAAGTAAAACTACTAGTAAATCTTGAACACCAGCAATATTGTATAAACAAATTCAACTAACAATTGGAGAAACAAGTCCGATTACTAACAATTACACTACAGAAATGATTGCATAAAAACAAGTACAGCTACAGAAAGATAAGAGACGCATGTGCAAGCACCACCACCAAAACTACTCTAACAATCCTGACTTGAAATAGAATCCAAGAAATAAAAAGTCAAACAATTGCACAAAATTCATTCAAACATGGCGCAAGAGAAATATTTCTTCCATGGCAGATGCTATTAGAATCGCAAACCAGGTCAATCAGGAAGTCAATATGCACATTCATGGGCCCTTCTTTCCCCAAATATGATGCCCAAAAACACTTAACTGCATGAGAAACCACTCGTTCCAAGAAAAAAGTTTGACCATGATGGTCGATGAAAGCAAGAAGAAAGAAAGAACAAAAGATTGTAGAGGTATAGAAAATTCAACAGAAAAAAAAAATGAGAAGCAAGAAGTGGAGGTTATCCAGGAACTACCTTTTGCCTTATGGTCTTAGCTGAGGAAGTGAACTAGTTATTTGTTCTGTGGGATTTCTGTTGTTGAGTCTGTTTGTACTTTTAAGTTGTAGTTGGAAGAAGAAGATCAAAATTAATGGTTATGAAAGTACAGAAAACTAGAAGAGTAGTTGAGAGTGCCCAAAAGTAGCAGTTAACATTTTGTCGCCATCTGAAATAATCCTGGGACGGGATTCTCCAACACGCAACCAGAGAAAGTCAAAGTTAACATTTCAGAATTCAAACCTCTTATTAAGCCTTCAATTCAGTGATGGCTCTGTATGCCCTTCCAGTTTCTATGATTCCGTCCAGACGCATTTTTCCTGCACCTCATACTTCCTTGCTGGACCTCCATAGACTAAGTAAAATGACTATTATATCCTTAATAAATAAAATAATAAATCCTACATTCTCTATTTTTTTTATTTCGAATTGTATAATTCGAAATTAAAAATTATGTTCCAGAATACAAAATCCAGAATATAAAAAAAATTATATTTCTAATTATAGAATCTAAAAATATAAAAAAAAATATATATATATATATATATTTAATATTTTCGATATTTCGAAGAAATGTGGAGATGAAGGACGAACTTACGGAGGTGCAGGAAGAACGCGTCTTCCATTCATAACCATCACCCGTAAATCTCATGGGCTCAGCCCATGGAGATTAGGATCAACTTCCTATGTTGCTCTTTAATTAAAACTCGTGTCCTCCTGCTATAGCCACCTCCAACTTATTAATTAAACCTCTCCAATAAAGAAAATCACAAAAATATCCTTTGAATATTTAGTTAAAAAAAAAAACTCTGTTAGAAAAAAAAAAAATCGGTAATTAACTCAACCAAATGTTTCTGTTGTGTTATTTAAAAAAAAATTGTAGAATTAACTTTTTATGAATAATTGTTAATATGCTAGTTTTTGTTAGTAAGAAGACTCCGATCCATGATGTATCTCTCATTTTTTTTTCTTGTTTAACAACAAAAATAGTAAACTCAATAACAAAATTGAGGAAAAATTATGTTTAATTATATATGAATTATAAATTGAATAACATAAGAATTTTGTTTTTGAACAATTTTCATACCATAACAAAATTATAGAAAGAAAATCACTTTATAAACATGTGTCTTTATATATTTATACCATAACAAGTAAGTCTTTTGACAACATAAAAACATACAACAAAGTGTAAAAGTGTAAGTTTTCATTATAAAGAAATAATTGCCAAGTTATAAAAGTTGAAAAAATACACATAATGCAAAAAAAAAAAAAAAAAAAAAAATTTTTTTTTTAAAAAATTATTTTTTTTTTTTTTTTTTTTTTAATTTTTTTTTTTTTTTTTTTTTTTTTTTTTTTGTTTTTTT
>Ga0099825_1004335_pt1 | contig 18632 bp, 4 predicted proteins | sample SiratroredBW_FD_76838 | JGI IMG/M metagenome (GOLD analysis project Ga0099825, IMG submission 76838) | Root nodule microbial communities of legume samples collected from California, USA - Siratro red BW | ecosystem: Host-associated > Plants > Roots > Nodule | place: USA: California | collected... | reverse complement strand
TTTTTATGAGACATTGAATATATTATAACAATATATTTTAAATCTAAAATATAGATATATCAAATTATATTAAATATATAATTTTAATTTTTTTAATCTATACCATATCAATCAATTTAATTAACAATGTAACCGTTCCACCATTGACTTATTAGCCTAGGATCTCAATTGATTCAATATTTGGATCGATTTTGATAGTATCGCCTCCAAGAAGTCCTTTTTAGTTTAATGAAAAGATAAAAAAAAATAGCAAAGAGGGTAAAACACGTGAAAAAAATTGTATACTATCGTAATGCATATTTATTAATTTAAGTAATCGAACTGACTAAAAAGAGTTAATTTTAAAAATGTTTTTTTTTCTCTTAAATCTACATTATAATATTTTTTATTCATTCATGTGAAAGTTCACACGCTCTTATATTCTCATAATTAATTCCATGTAATATCATTGATTTATGTTTTAATTTGAGTTAATGAAATATTTACATGCATGATATTGGAGATTAATAAAAGATATACTATTTTGGTGACATAAAATTATGATTACACTATTTCCAGGAAATTATGATTACACTAACTACAAGGAATATATTACTGTGTCTAAAAGTCTAAATCCCAATTTTTTTATGATATCCTTGCCGTTTAGTTCATTCAGGCAAGAAAAACAAGGAGGCAAGAAGAAGAGTGCAGTTGTTTGACACTTCACACTCTCTTTCTTTCCTTCCAACGGTCCAACTTTGACTCTCTTTGTTCTTTCTTCCTCTTCCTTCTTCTTCCCATGGCTTCGTAACATTCCCTAAACCCTAGAACAACTCCTTCATCACTCTATGTTTGATTCCTCAGTTACTCTATCTGTTTACGTTGCCACCATGAACTGGACCGTTGATTCCGTGCTCTTCGCTTTTCTCTTTCCCTCTCTATGGGAGATCAAAGTCGCCGTCGCCGCCTCCGTCTTCGTCATAATCGCCTATCGCTTCTTCGCCGCCCGAACTGGACACTTCCAAGCCGATCCGTCGCTTCCTGACAATTCCGCCGCCGTCGATGTCTCCGACGATAAGGACAAGGTTATTTTCGTTCTTTTCTGAGTTCTTCGGTTACTTCCAATGCTTCGTTAATGTTTCTGTTGTGTTGTTTTTAAATCACGGAAGGATTGTGGAGATTCGTTTTAGTTAATCTGTTCTGACGATCACTTGTGTTTTGTTCTATAGAATGATCTTGCATTTATTTTCGAATTCCTTTTATTTTTCTGTGGTTTCAGTGGAATTGATTAGTTTCGCTGAAGTGGAGCAGTTGCGTGGGTTCAATTGTTTCGAGTTCGTTATAATTGTGAATTGTGATCACTAGAATGGCTTGAAATTCTCGTGACAGTTGCTTCACGGAGAAATTTTTAACTTCTTGACGTTCAGTTTTGTCTCTACTACGAGTTCGTTAGGATTGTGAATTGTGATCACTAGTTCGTTTGCATACGTGGCTTGTCAAGAATAGAAATGCTGTTAACTTAGTGTCTCAACCTTTCTGTTAGTTACTTCACGGAGTAATTTTGAACTTGGTTGTCATTCAGTTTTATCTCTGCTAGGAATTCCTTAGGATTGTGAATAATCACTAGTTATTTTGCGTTTGTGTCAAGAACAAAAGTACTGTTTGGGTTTATAACTTAGTGGCTCTAGATTTTCCTGATAGTTGCTTTGTGGGGTAATTTTTAACTTGTTGACATGCAGTTCTGCACTTATTTTTGTAGATGGGGCAGCCTAAAGTGGATTCTCAAGGCAGTTCAGGGTACCTGATCAAGGTAATTAGGTTTTCTAGCAATGTATAGTCTGGACCTCCTTCCCCAGGGAAGAAGGCAACTTGTCTTGCAGTATATATATGCTGGAATCTATTGATGATATGTGGGTTTTTTTTTCAAATTCTCTTTGAAGTTAGAACTGTTGGCTGCTAAGAATCTTGTTGGTGCAAACTTAAATGGCACATCGGATCCTTATGCTATCATCACATGTGGCAATGAAAAGCGGTTCAGGTTAGTTGATCTGCTTTTTTCCCTCCTTTATTTGAATTTATCTCTCCGTAAGTTTAGTTTGAATTAGGAGGAATAATACTTTGATGCTTGGGAATAAGTGTACTGCACCCATATATCTATGTGATTGCATACATATATATATTTGTATATTTATTGTTTCATAATTACTTTAAAGCATGTACTATCTGAATTGACCATATAATGACAAAAAAATAAGGAATGTGCACTGTCAGAGTCTGTTAGAAGTGTGACATACGGATAGGATAATACGTTTCTCATACTCAGCATATCTTCTCAAAAGCAATATTTTTGCTCAACATTGTTCATTGGGCCCTGGTGTGCTGATGCAGTTCCATGGTCCCTGGTTCAAGAAATCCAATGTGGGGCGAGGAGTTCAATTTTTCTGTTGATGAACTTCCTGTCCAGGTATCTGGCTTATCATCTATCTAACATATGTGTTGAATTGGAGTAATTATCACCTATCCACGATTTTTAATTTTTCTTTCTGTTCTTTTTTACCTTGATTTTACGTTCTTAGAGGACAAATTTACATTTAATGTAATAATATATATTTTTTATAGTGGATAATGCTTCTATATAACTGTTTTGATATATGAGTGGTTTTATCTCATGGGCAATGTAACCTATTCACTACAATGAAATGACACTATTTTATTGCCACTGTAATTAATAAAAAAATGTGTCAGGAATGATGCATTAAAGAGAAATTTTGGGTAACAACTATTCTGGAGAAGACAGTGCAGTCTCATCTTCGGTGGCTTGGGCATATGCGGTGAAGACCTGTAGAATCCCTAATATAAGGAAAGAGTAGATTAGATGGAGCAGGATAGTTTGTTAGGATATAAGGAGAGGAGAGGGGATGGATGTTCATTTTGTAGACTAAGCATTAGCTCTTTGTGAAAGGAAATCCTTTGTGAAGGGGAAACTCTTGGAGGAGAGAGTACTGTCCTACTTCTTGTTCTTTTTGTTCTTCTCAATGAAAATCTTTATTTCTTTTTTTCTTTTTTTCAATTCTTGGCTCCTGACAGTAGTTCAATACATAGAATTAGAGTTAGGGGGAGACCAAGAAAACTTCAAGTGAAACCATTAGAAGTATATTGATTTACATGGTTTGGTATTGACATGATTTATGATGGCACATAATAGTGTCATTTGATCCATGCTGCCAATGCCACCTACAAAGATCGTTGTTGTTGTTGTTGTTTGTTATTAATAATCTTTTACTCATTTGGATTCTAGTTGTGTGTTTTCAAATAAATTTATAGCTTAAATAAGTTTGTAGACGTTAAATTTGGGGTAAATATGATCTTGCTCCAACTGATCTTTTTAGTCCTTTTAATTAAGAAAAAAAATACTTTTTTAGTCCTACCGCCCAAACACAATCTACCTAAATGTCATCAAAATTAATACTTTGAAAGGAAAGTAAATGTGATATGGTGTTTGATGATAAGAATGCAAGATTTATCATGTCAATGACTTGTGATCCATCAGCCATGTATGTCAAATGTTTGATGCAGAGGCTAAAAAAGCTTTTTTCTAATTACTGAAACTAACATGATTAATTTTAAATCTGGAGGACCAAAACTTAGCTTACTCCAAATTTGAGGGTTTAGTGTGGAAATACAGTTTCTTTTCTAAACTCAGACAAAGAAAACTGATGAGAAGAATAATGGAAATAAATATTCCTATGCAAATGTAACTTTTTGAAGCTAAGTATAGTGATCAAACAGAAAATTTTTAGCATGTTGTGGGATTGATATCTATAAAGGAGTGCCAGCATATTTCTTGCATTATGTCGGACAAGCTTCTTATTTGACAGATTATATCTGTTATGTAGGTTTTCGTGAAACTGACTTCTTTCCCTGCTGACGTAGCAGATCAATGTCACAATTTATGACTGGGATATAATTTGGAAAAGTGCTGTTCTTGGTTCAGTGACTGTTCCGGTTGAAAGTGAAGGTCAGACCGGTGCAGTGTGGCATACTTTGGATAGTCCATCAGGGCAGGTAACCTCCTGTCAGAAGAATTATGTGTGGTTTTAAAGGTTTTATTTGCATTTTGGTTCTAATACATTTTATGTTTCAAAAGCATGACTATTAATATGTAACTGCATGGCAGGTTTGTCTTCATATAAAAACAATAAAACTATCTGGAAATGCTTCCAGGTGAGCCTTTTCTTATTATTTAAAGAAAAAATGTATGTATCATATGATTTATGTTGGTGCTAGATACTTTGGGTGTTATATTATTATTGTTAGAATAGGTCATCTTAAATAGGCTTTATTGAAATGATGTTGTGTGCTTTGTGCTGTACCTAGTTTCTAGATATGACCTTTCTTATTCTTTTCTCTACCCTCTTATTCTTGTATCTGAACTACCAATGTGAACCTAAAAGAGGGGAATCATTTAGTCTCTATTCTTTTCTATTCATCTGAAGTATTATTATTATCATCATCATTTGTTGGTCTCTTATATTCATTACTGCTCTAATAGGATAAATGGCTATGGAGGAGCCAACCCTCGAAGAAGGATCCCACCCTTGGAAAGGCCGGGGCCCACTGTAGTCCATCAAAAGCCAGGGCCTCTTCAGACAATATTTTCTCTTCATCCAGACGAGGTTTCTGACAGAATTTGTCTCTGGTTAACAATTACTAATATGGAATTTTGTTGATCTGACAAGTGAAGCATATTTTTCAGGTTGTTGATCATAGTTATTCTTGTGCACTTGAGAGGTCATTCTTGTACCATGGTCGTATGTATGTCTCAGCATGGCACATTTGCTTTCACTCCAATGTGTTCTCAAAGCAAATGAAGGTAAGACTATACTTCTGTTTTGTCAAGTTTGAGTTGTGAACACTACTAGCACACTACATTGCTTCTTGTTGGAGGTTGTTGATACATCACTCATGTTGGGTGGTTTAGTTTTATGATTTTCTGATAATGTTTCATGATGTCATTAAAAAAATTTGAGTTGAAGAGTAGTTTAGATTTCATGTGAAGTTTCTCTTCTGGAGAAACAATTGCATTAATAGTCATATGGCTTTGCCTGGACCTTTACTTTTTATGAAACTGTATTATTAATATATACTACTATTGGAAAAAATCCCTTTCTTACTTATCGACACTGCCAATCTGTTATTTGTTGTGACTTTTTGTTTTTTCTTTGTTTCTTTGTATTTTTACTGTGCTTTTCTAATTTTGGTTCTAATACTAATTTCTTTGAAATATTTGACAGGTGCTTATTCCATTTGAAGATATAGATGAGGTATGATCTCTAATTCTTTTTCTCTCCTCACTAAATATTTCAGTCAAATTAAAACTTTCATCTGGTGTAACTATTCTACTTCTTCTTAAGATTCGAAGGAGTCAACATGCATTTATTAATCCTGCTATAACAATTATACTTCGCATGGGTGCTGGTGGACATGGCGTCCCTCCTTTGGGAAGCCCTGATGGTTAGTAATTTGTTTTATTTCTAATTTGTGATTCAATTCAATGCTTGTCCTGATTTTTCATAAATAAATCGATCCAATTAAGCTTAGTTTGTCCGTATTTTTAACAAATAAATCAATCCAATTAAGCTCAAGGGATTGCATCCACTTGGTACTATGGTTCTACGCATTCTCTATATGTATCACAACAATATCATTTGTTGCTGGGGGATTTTCCTTTATTGTTGACTGAGTTTCATTTTTTCATAGACACTGACATATTACTATATTGCTGGATACTGTTTGTAATGTTATTCTGATTTTTACTGGTATTTCTTTTAAAAAATTACTGTTGATGGTTTTCTTTGGTGAATAAAAGTGAGTACTGCATATTACAGATGGCCTTTGTTAGATAATTTGATTAGGTCGGCATTTTTCTTGTTTATTATTTCAGGTAGAGTCAGATATATGTTCGCATCCTTTTGGAACAGGAATCATGCTTTCAGAAATCTCCAGCGTGCAGCAAAGAATTTCCATGAAATGTTGGAAGCTGAGAAGAAGGTTACAGCTCTTACCTAATCAACTTAGTTTTGTTGGCTTTGAATAAGTTGCTTCTTATTGTAAAAATCTTTGAAGAGATTCAAACATAGGAGTTTGACTACTCTAAAATGATGGGTGCTCATTTGAGGGAGAAACCAGAGTTTCAATATATTTTTGATGACAATCTATGCTGTTGCTTTTTCCCTAAACCGTAATTGTTTACGATTCCCTCTGAAATAAAATCTTTTTGCCTTTTATTTTGGAAACATATTATGAAACCGATACAAGTGCTGAGATAGAAAAAATAAGGGAGGGACACTTGATGAATTGCATGTTCCTTATCTATGCCGAAAAGGCTCTTATTTATAATTGAGTCATAAATATAGTGAATAAAGGTTATCCTAATTGACATAATTACATGTTGCGCATATCGCGTAATATTACTATTTATAAAGTTTAATGTCCAACAACCCCTCAAGTTTGAATTCTTGCTATCTATATAACTAATTCAAGGAACTCTCAATGGGGTTTTTGTTGAGGACATTTTCCAATTGATCATTTGATTTGATAAACCCAAGGGAGATGTCTCCGGATGAGATCTTACCCATGATGAACTGTGTTTAGTCCTAATGTGCAAATAGAGGTCGATGTGAAGATTTTTCTTTTTCCTTTCAATTTTATATTATTTTTTTTATCCTCAAAATTTTTGTATGAATAGAGGACAGGTTCAAGCAATTAAGTGTTCTTATTTATCATTATATAGGAAAATGCGGAGTCAGAGCAGCGTGCACATAGCAGTTCTGTAAGAGGAAATAAGCTGCTGGATAAGCCTCCTGTAGAAAGCATGTCAAAATCTGGACAACTTCCACATTTTATCAAAGAAGAGGCTTTAGTTGGTATATACAATGTAGGCATTGTTTTCATCTTTTATCTTCATGAGTTTAACTATCAGCTTAATTATTTATATATAACTAGTGATTCTTCTACAGGAAGTTTTTCCCTGCACAGCTGAGCAGTTTTTTAACTTATTGTTAAATGATGGTTCAAATTTTACTAGCAAATATCGTTCAGTACGAAAGGACACTAATCTTGTGGTAAATTTTCTTCAATTGCTATTGTGATTCCTTATGAAAGCTATCAATTGCTATTGTGATTCCTTGAACATATAGAAAATTTGAAGTTATAATGTCCTGTAATGTGGTTTATAATGTTTTGGGCTCTCCAATTACAAGAGATAGCTTTCTCCCTAAAATTGAAATGCATATACTCTGTCTACTCATATACTAAAAAGAAAATCCTTTGATGTCAATGTTTGTCTCAAAAGCTCAGTTTTAGATTTAACTCTTTCCTTCATTCCTGAATTAAAATATATCATTCATAAATGGTAGTCTCACTTCTAGGAGTTCTCATACTGTTGGTTACTCTATCAATCATTTGCATATGAATATTGGAGTTGATGCATTCTCACCCTTATAGGACCCTTCTCTCCTTTTTCCTTTGTAGATTTTTCTTTTATTGAAAATAAAGAAAGCACAACTTTATATTTGTTTGTTTTGCATGTATTTTGACATGTTTGATAGCCAAGTGACTTTGGGTCTTAAGATGTTGGTTGGCTCAATGGTTATGATATTTACAGATGGGTCAGTGGCATACAGCAGATGAGTATGATGGTCAAGTCCGAGAGATAACCTTCAGATCACTTTGTAACAGCCCTATGTGCCCTCCAGATACAGCCATGACAGAGTGGCAACATCATGTTCTATCACCAGACAAGAAAAACCTGGTTAGACTGATGCGTTTATTCACTACATATTATGAAATATCAAAGGAGAATATAATGATAAATGATTATGTTTTAATGTTGGTAGCTTTTTTTGTGGTCTAGTTAACTTCCTTTGCTTTTGCAACTCATCCCCTTTCCTTTTTCTACCAACCTCTGTTCCAAAAGAAGAAACAAAATTTTTCTTTGGTGTGTTCAGAGTAACTAACGGGATGATTTTGTGACTTCTTTTAGGTGTTTGAGACCGTGCAGCAGGCACATGATGTTCCATTTGGATCCTATTTTGAGGTAGGGAATACTTCGGATATCTTATCTGGATACTCATCTGTTTTCTGTACTTGCTTCTTTCAATTTATTTTTGTTCCTATGTATGATCAGATTTGAATCATTCCATTTCTAAATGTGTTTTTATTATTCATTAGTATAATGGAGGCTGATTCACATATGATATGTGCAGTCAGGAAAATTCCCTATTGCCTGAATGGAAGAGTATGATGCTCTGTCATTTAAGAGTCTGCATTGCTCGTAAACCATATTCTACTGATTGTTGTAAATTTAATCTTTAAACTTGATGGTATGACGGAGGAAGGAACAAGAAAGGGCCAGACACATACTTTTTAAGTTCTTTATTAATAATTCATTTAATATAATCCATATTGCAAAAGTGATTTTGACTAACATTGAATTCAGCCATGAAATTCTACATATATTTGAATGTAATACTAGAATTAATCCATTAACTTACACTCTGAAGACACATTGGTATTTCACATATAGATGCTTAGCACATTTAGAATAGTGTGAAGCTGCAACCTACTTTTAAATATTGATGTAAAAACACCTGTTATCATCAGATGTCCATTTGTGACTTTCCTATCAAAAGGGTGAAAGAACGAGTTCTAACCTTCAAAAATACCTGTTTTAAAATCCTAGATGCTAAACTCTGATAATTGGAAGGACTAAAGTTAGTAAATAAGGTATGAAATATTGAAAAAGAATAGTAACATACCAATAATAGTCCCTTCATGAATCTGTGATATGTTTGTCTCCCAGCTTATTGTTTGTAATATTATATTATATTTTTCTGATAAAAGATAGTTTATGTTCTTGGTCCACTAGGTACACTGTAAATGGAGCTTGGAGACAATTAATGAAAGCTCATGTACACTGGACATAAAAGTGGGTAAGTTTTGGTTGAAACTCCTGAATATTGTCCCGCTTTTACATCCTATTCCCAATTTAAGTGTGTCATTGATGATGCAGTTTTCTGCTAATCACCAAGCACAAAAAATTGCTGACTATATTTTATTTGTTCTTTTGGGTTATTTCCATGATTTTTCCCCTTCTCTTTCGTGAGAACACCCTGATTGGTTTGAAACCATTTTCTCAGCTAAGCTTTATTCACGCAGAGCCAGCATTTCCAGGCACACCCATTTCTCTAATTTACCCACATATTCTGTCTGTTTATTTTTCTTCAAGTCCTCTACTGAGTTTTCTTGAAAGTCTTCTGAATAGAGGAATGTCTGTACTTCCACTGCTACTCAGTTTTTTTTCCTTTTCTGTTGGTGAGCGTGTTTTATAGGAGTCCTACTCTGCTGTACCTGTTCAACCTTTCCGTTCTGTTCTGTTCTGATTTTTATTGGCTTTATTAATGATCCTTCACATCCTGCGGAGTCACAGAATCATCCACTTGACTTTTCCTGTTAATGTGTGTTTAATTTAAGACTGACTTTTTTTTAGCATCTATATATTTGGGTAACGTAAATTGTTTAACTTGCATTTAGTCTATACAATAATATATTGGCCATCCTACTACTCACTAGAGCGATCTTGGGATTGATAACAAATTCTGTGATTAGCATGTTAGAATCAGGCACAAGCTAAAATTCCATTCCAGGACTTAAAGGGAAGCCAATACGAAAATGATTACGGAAATATCAAAGTGAAAAAATAAAACCCGAGTCATTTCCTTCTTTCTTGCAGGTGCACATTTCAAGAAATGGTGTGTTATGCAATCCAAAATAAAGTCAGGGGCAGTCAATGAGGTTGGTAGATGTTTTGTTGATACAGTTTTTCATATATAATAGTTCCAAGCTGCAGGTATTAGCCGCTTTTAATTAATAAAATTATTGTTGTTTAACAATGTAGTACAAGAAAGAAGTTGAGGTCATGTTAGATGTTGCTCGATCGTTTATAAAATCAAATACTTCTAATGGCGAGAACGTTGAGGTCTCTTCGCCCTCGGCACCAACCCTCGAAAGCTAATTTTTTTGGCACCCTAAAGATCGTGATTTTATTTATCTGTGCAATATTGCCACTTTTTTTTTTTCTTTATTATGTAACATGCGTAAAGGACAGATATGTATATGTATATTTTGAATGCAATAGGATTTTTCTTTCTTGTGTATCTCCTTTGGAAAATTTCAGTGGGGGGATTCTGGTGGCTTTTTGTTTTTCTTATCGAAACGCCTTTCTGGAAAATGAAAATTTCTTTATAGTTCCTTGAATTACAACCATATAGTTTTGTTCCATTCAAGAAAATTAAAGATTAATAACGAATTTTCTTGTAGAGCAGTTATGCGACATACGTAAATAATGGGAGTGAGCAACTGGTTCTTTCCCCTACCGGCCAACGTTAATGATTATGATGTAACAAGTTGCAATGAACTTCGAAGTTATGATCAAACGTCCCACAAATAAAATATCAGCATAGTGCCTTAGTAAGCAATTAATTAACGGACGGGTTTTATTTAATTTTTTTAAATATGCAATTTGATATGTAATATTTAATACTAATTATAAAATTATTTAAAATTATCACACTTCCGAAATTTACTTTCAGAAAACATGTCTTGGAATTTATTTTTCACAGCATACTCTCTTACTTCCAATTTATAAATCCAGCTGTGTATCTTTTCTAGAAAAAAGTGAAAGAAAAACAAAGTGAATTTTGTGTGAATAAAACAAAGTGAGAATTGCAAAATTTTGTTCTCTTATTTACACTCTGTTTTTGCTATACACACCACTTTATTTTTCATTTAGGAAAAGCACACAAGTTGTGAAGTTGTACCTGATTCTTGAATATATGTTCTTATATTTTGTGATTTCAGTTGAGGAACTAGACTTTTTTCAATTTTTAATATACTGTTTTTAACTTTTATTTAAATAACCTATTCTTATTTTTATTCACTTAAATATACAATGTAATGCTCAGATGTGGGAAAACCGTTATGTGAAATCCAATTTCGCTTTACTTTATCAATTTTATAACATTTTATCAGAGACAAGTCGTTCGTTCTTCAATCCATTTTTTTTAATCTTTTTCATTTTTTAAATATAATTTTATTAATTTTTAAGTTTCTAATTTTTCTAAAATATTTTCGATTAAACTAAAACTTTATAATATAGATATTTTAATATTTTAATTATTTAACTTTTTAAAAATATTATATTAGAAATAATATTATTTTATTTAATTTTTTACAAGAACATTGTTTTAAATAATGGTTATTTATTCTTAAAATTATTTTAGTTTTAATTAAATTTTGAATATAGATATTTTTAATTATTTGAAGTATTTATTTTTTCTTCAATAAATACAAATATTTTAAAATTTATAATTAATAAAATTATTTGATTTAAGGATTTTAATTTAAACAATACAAATACAAAATAAATTTTTAAACTCTTATTATATTATATTATATTGAAAAATAATTATTTAATTCATTAATAAATTTAATATATATTTCTTTATTATTTAAAATAAACTAAAATAATGTTATGATTTTTAATATACAAAATTATTAATCTATATTATTTAAAAATAAATTACTAAATTTATAAATAAAATGTATTTATATTATGTATTATAAAATAATTTTTTAATTTTTTTATATTATCATTTAATTTGATCATATTTAATAGAATTCTTAAAATTTTATAATAAAAAATTATTTGAAATTAGAATTTTAATTGAATGAAAAAATGTTAACACTAACTTAATCAGGTACAGTCTACCAGCAAAGGATAAGACCTTCCCTCTTCATCTAGAAAAATTATTTTTTATCTTGGCAAACCTTCTCAATTGCTCTTGTCTAACACCCAATGCATTGCTCTTTTTAAAGTTGACTCTCAAACCGGACGCAAACTCGAAGCATCTAAAAATGCCTTTTCCAATCATAATATTTTGCAACATTGTTAGTTTGCACATCAATAATGTGTCATTGGTAACATCATATCCTCTCTTCCTACCATGACACCTTTAGGTAGTTTTTCTTTGTGTCTTACCTAACGGTCCCGCAAATTGACTACTAAAAATAAAAAAGGTGTCATGGGATAACTTTATCGAAGTTGTTTTGGTGATTTAAACTCTTTTGTTAGAATCTCATTTACGAACACTTTTATAGTAAATGACTCCATTCATCCCCTGATCTTTCCAATCCATAAATTTTTAAACCCCAACCTATCCAACATTTAATAGAGGAAGTCCTAGCTCACTAAAATGTATGTTTTATTTTATAATCCACTTTAATTATCACTCATTATTCTCTTTTGTACCTCACTTCCTCCACTACCTCATTGACCACTAGTACACTATCCAATAGACCTCTATCTTTTAAAAAAAGTTAACTGGATAACATCATTTACACTTAGAAGACTTTCTTTAGCACAATATCTTAACAATGATTTTATACATGCAGCCTACTAGTGATATAGTTCTATAATCATTTAAGTATACCAATTTTAGGTGTTAGAGCTATAAATGATCCATTGCAACCTTATGATATGTAACCATCCTTTTGAAAGTTAACTACAACTCTAATTATGTCTTTTTTTAAAACCTTCCAAAAGTTCTTGATAAGAGCGAAGTCGTTAAAATCATCTAGGTCTGTAATAGGTTTAGGGTTTAGGTTCAATTAGTATCTTATTGTCTTCCATGGTTATGGATGGAAATTCTCCTTTCCAAATCTAACTCCTAAAACCATCACCCCCTAATTTCTCTTTAAATAACTCTTTGACTACATTTTTGAGTGTTTTGTGGTCCTCCCTCATTGCCACGTGATATTAATTTCTTTAATTTCATTTATTGATCTTCTCCATAAAATTGTTGATAGGAAATATCTAGTATTAGAGTCCTCCTTTTCTAATCATTTAACCATTGATTTTTGTTTCAAGATGACCTCTTGTCTGTGAGTATAAAAATAGTGTTTTGCTTTGAAATGTATCAAAAGTAAATTGTATGAGTGATTAATTCTATTTCATATACACATGTTTCAACATTTTACTCATATATATGCCAAAAAATTGCGATTGGATGTGAAATTGACTATTTCTAATATTATTTTTGAGATAAACAAATTATTTTTTGCAAATATTAAATTTGTCTTTCATGTTTATTTATGATATATTGTACGTATATTTACATGATTTCAAATATTAATCAAATAATTATTTTATGAAATGAAAAATTATTAAAGTATGATATTATAAAAAAATTCAATATTTAAAGGATATATATTTTCTTTCTTTAATATCAAACTTTAAGAAATAAATTATAATTGTATAAATTTTAAAATAGAATATCAATTAGCAATTACGTATAAATGTAAAGTAATTAAGGTAAACAATTATAGCAATTGAAATCTCATGACAATCAGGACATTTATTATTTCTTGCAAACGTTGAAAGAGAGAATAACTTAAAGATTTGAATGAACTTTGTAAATAAAATGATCTAAATTTTTGAGAGATAAAATGAAATATTATGTAACAAAGCAAAGTTCTTCAAATAAAATGAAATTAAGTACCAAAGAGAAAAGAAAAGATATGCTTTTAGGTTATATAATAAATTAAAAACTTACATGATTGAACACTCAATTAATAATCAAACATTTTCACTTGGTGAAAAATAAATAACAAATAAAAATATTACAATAAAATATAAATGATCAAATGTGTATAAACAATTTGTTTTGATAAAATTAAGTTTTATGTTTTTTGAAAAGCAATACATGATTTGAATAAAAATGTAGGAAGAAAAAGAAAAGTGTAATTGAGAAGAAAAGTGTAATTGAGGTTATGATGTGAGAGAAAATACTTAAATATTAAAAGAAACTTGATAGATATTAGATGAGTTGAACTATTGACAAAAAAAGATGAAAATTTGTGTAGTAAAAAAAACGTTATTCAAATTAAGCGAAACAAAAGACCAAAGAGAACAATAAAAATAAATTTCTTAGGTTATATATAAATTAAAGGTGTTTTAATAATTTAATATAAGGACAACGATATAGCATATATATGTGCATAGCCATTCCATTGTCATACCTAATTAAAAAACAGAGTACCACTCATATCAATATATCCAGTCAAAGATAGGAAAGAGAAAAACAGTATCATTCTTTCATTTTTTTTCTCTCTTCTTAAAAGAATTCTTATATTTGTGCCTAGTCCACATCATGGATGTTCAACAATATATCATTCTTTAATTATTTTCATTTGCCTCCTCAAAATCAAGGTCATACTATGCTTGTTATAATATATCATGATCTTTTCAAGTGGTTTGAGTCTCATCTTAACCTTTTTAAAACCAGATGCTACATTGAGTATTGACCCTCAAAGTTTGAGAATTTAGAATTTTAAGAACTTGTGTAACCATAATTATATTATAATTAGTAATAGGAAGTGGTAAATAAGGAGTAGAATAATCTTCTCTGCATAATTTCACTTGAGACATATAAAATAGGTAATACTAACTTATAATCTAACATTATGTTTATATAAATAAAGGATCAAAACACCTCAAACTCAACGTTTGATTCTTTCTCAAAATTATAAAATATTGTTGATAGGATTGTAATTTAAGAAACACTTTGTCACCATAATTAAATTTCATTATTTTTCATATGATTGTAATTTAGGAAACACTTTATCATCATAATTAAATTTCATTATTTTTCAAAACTAGTACAGTTTACATAACATTATAATTGATATATTCACAATACAAATTATATAGTGGATGTCAACATTGAAAGTTCTTTTAAGTTGTTTATGTAACATACATTGTCAACATTGTCACTATTGGAAAACTTTATTCATCACCACACCATTTAAGAGATAGCTTTACAAGGTATCTTAAAAAACTTGTCATGATTAATAAGCCTAGTTTAATGACCTCATCTTACAATGATAAATATATCCTTCATAATAACTTGTATATGTATTTCAAAATGTGCTAAGCATGTTGAATATATTGAAGTTTGGAAGAATTTCAAATATTTTGTAAGCAATATAAGATTAGGGACTAATCTATGAAGATATTGAATTCTAACTAGATAAACAGTTACATAACAATCATTAGAATTATTATAATTGTAGAGGAACTTAAATATCATCTCATAGATCCATCACTAAGTCATATTTTTTTTCTTTTTGATGAATTATCAAATTGCATTTAGCCTTCATATTCTTATTCTCATTGATACTAAAAAAACATAATAAATTAAAAGACCTCCAAAACTAGTTGCATTGCATTTATCTAAGCAAAGTCTTTCTTAGTCATATACAATTAAGGTATTTCATTGTTGTTGACAATTAGTTCACTTAATTTTTTTTGTCCAAGTTAAGGTATATTATGTTTCTGTGTTTCACCTTAAAAATAATAACGATAGTTGTTTCTTTATTGAAATATCTCGAACCCAATTCAATATATCATCTTGAAGAATAAAATTGAATACTATAGTCTAATAGGTAAAATTGTTATACCTTCATTGGCAAAAGAGAGAAAATAAAGGAGAATGGGTTAAAGCAAGCGAAGTATAACATAGAGTATAAGAATTTTCAATACATATATCTATATAAATATTTATGATAATAAAACTTTAAAAGAGAAAAAAAGGGGTGTAAATAGCATGAGCTTTCTTGATTTGGTATGGGCTGGAGCCCATATAGAACGAGTGAAGTAACCGAAACAAGCCTTTTCACCTTCCTCACTGTCACTGGTTCGATTGGAAGAGATGAAGAAGGGTTTGATGGGTGGCTATGGTGTTGCCCTCATTGCGGTGGTGGTGTTGGCTTTGAGTTTACGTGCGTCATCGGAGCAACTCAGTTCGAGAGAATGCGAGAATCTTGGTTTCACTGGACTCGCCTTGTGCTCTGATTGTAACACTCTCTCGGAGTACGTCAAAGACAAAGGTCAATGCATTTCCGATCTCTCTCTCAATCAATCATTTATTCCTCAAATTTGATTTTGTTTTGTTTTATATATTCCGATTTGACTGTTATTATGTCGCTCGAGAAGCGCGATTAGAATCGCAGATAGGTTAGTTAGGGTTCTGTGACAGTTACCACAAGAATAGTACTAAGCTTGAAATTCGCTTGCAGAGTTGGTATCAGATTGCCTCAAGTGTTGCACGGAAGACTCCGATGATGCCACTACCAAGGTATGAATCGTGACGGTTTAGACCTACTCTAATCTGGTTGCAAATTGTATAAATATGCAGCTTACCATTACTAAATCAATCTTCTGAAGAAAACGTGTGTCTTTTGAGTGAAAATGAAAAAAAAAGAGTTAGATCTGTTTGGTGTGAATGAAAAAGTTTCCTCTCTTCATTCTTATCTTTATTGGTTTACAATGAAGTCACCTTTTATTTACTGGCTCTAAATGTTTTTATGGGAAGTACTGAAAATAGAAAAATGATTTTTAACCGAATGTTTGAACATAAGAAACAAATAGATAATTAAGAAATGGGTTTTAACCGAATGATTTTTGTTTTCACTTGTAGTTGATAAGTTTTACAGATAATTAAGAAATGGTCAGGAGAGTGTCTTTGAAGTAACTCCAATTATTTTGTGGTTTCAACATTCTGCACCATCTTCCCCCCTCCCCAACACACACAACAAAATGGTAAAAGGAAGATATTGTCATTAATTCTTTAAACTTTTAGATTACGTACACTGGAGCTTTACTGGAGGTCTGCATGAGGAAACTTGTTTTCTACCCTGAAGTTGTTAGCTTTATTGAAGAGGAAAAGGATCAATTTCCATCAGTAAAAGTTCAATATGTTTTTAACTCTCCACCAAAGCTAACCATGCTGGATGATGAGGGTCAACAGAAGGAAACAATCAGGTGAGACTTCATTTATTATCTGCATATTAGTACCTTGCTAGCATCTTGTTAACAAAGTTCATCATCATTTGGTTTTATTTTCCAATTGATTATAGGGCCATGACTACATTGTTGATTTTCTTTTAAAATCCGTAGTGGTTGTTATTCAAACGATTATACAACAACCAATATTTTTTCCTCTAACAAGTCAGCTGCATAGACTAAATAATGTTATAATGTTGTATTGTGAATTTTGTCTATGAAAAAAACCATTGATTTCTTAATCATTCTTTAATGTTTTCCTCTATAATGTTTCCTGTGTTTTTTTGGACCTCCAATACCTCTGGCGATAGTATTTCTATCAGAAACACGAAAGTACATAACTTTGATTAACATTGTAGAATTTTTACTGATGCTTTAATTTAAGTTGACTAAAAATAATCATTGCATTTGCAACATTTGTTTACAAGGTTTTCTAGGTCTAGGTTAGACAATACTCATTATGCACTTGATAAGTAACACTAAGGTTGTGGAGGTGCGTATACCATAGTTGTAACTTGTAAAGGAATTGATTTCTCCATTTAGATGAAAGAATCTAGTAAATTACTATTTGAATTGTCTACCAAAAGAAATAATTTATTTAACTTTTTGTTGATGGCTGTGTGGATTCCAATGAAACTACAGCATAAACAATTATAACCACAATGAATTTGAAATCTTTCTTGAATGTGATTCAAAATGAATGTGTACTCTCTAGGAGTTATAATATATATTTTTTTCTCATTTGAATGAAAATGAGTTTTAGGTTGTTTTTTTTTATTGTATTTTATGTTTTGTCTGTTACAGGATTGATAATTGGAAGCGTGAGCATATACTGCAGTTCCTGCGAGAGAAGGTGAAGCGTCTGGCATCTGAATGAGAGTCTTTAATCCATTTTTTGGCATGTTGTAGACTTATTCCCATTTACAGAAAAAAAAAAAAGTGGGGAGTATATACAGTGTGACTTGGAGAAGTGCCCTTACAAGTGACCATAATAACATATAAAAATCATCATTATTTGGCTAGTTAAGACAATTCTGGATTTTGTGACAACTGATTTCAATACTACGGTTTATTTTTTTTCCCGATTTTATGGCAGCTGTAAACTTCAGTCTTGTAATATTTCATTGGGAGACTAACACGTTTCTGTTATAATGCGGGAATAGATACTATAGTTCATTTTTAAAAAATATATGTATGAGCTGTCATGTAGCTTTTCGCTATTGATTCTGTGAGCGTCAAAATATTCATGTTTATTGGTAAATAGGAGTACATTTTGGAACTAAATGTCGACTGTCATTTATAGCGTTTGCATGTGGATTCGGAAATTGCCTTGTAGAGTGTAATTAATTTTAGAGATTGGAACGTCAAAGATGAATTATTCTTACCTCATTATCTAATGACAGAAACTTTTTACAAATAGCACTAGTGGGTTTTTTAGTTAAATAATTATTTAAATAGCATGGGTAAGACCTGCTGGAATTTGGTTACCGAATAACTGAATTTTAAACTAGCTTTTTTTTTTTTTCTTTTTTAAAAATGAAGTGAAAAACTTTGAAAAGTAAAAAAAAAAAAAAATAATTATTTTGAAAAATAAATAGATAAAAAATAATTATTTTTAAAAAAGTATAGAAAAAAATATATGCAAAGAAAAAAAAATGAAAAAAGTATTAAGAAATATTTAAAAATATAA
>Ga0099825_1004332_pt1:0-17500 | contig 18641 bp, 12 predicted proteins | sample SiratroredBW_FD_76838 | JGI IMG/M metagenome (GOLD analysis project Ga0099825, IMG submission 76838) | Root nodule microbial communities of legume samples collected from California, USA - Siratro red BW | ecosystem: Host-associated > Plants > Roots > Nodule | place: USA: California... | reverse complement strand
GATGATAATATATTAGTATGAATTATGATATATGTTATTAAAAATATGATAATATTGATATACATGTAGACTATATAAATTACTTTAACTCAATTTCATCATGGTACAAGAGCATAGGATAAGATATTACAAATGATAGCACTATACTTCAACTCAATTATTACATTATATATATATATATATATATATATATATATATATATATATATATATATATATATATATATATATTTATTTATTTTTTATGAGAAACTTTATGTTTACTAACCAGTATATATATGTAAAATTATATTATTTAATTTATAGATGATGAATATCAGTTTCAAAAATTAGAAAAAATAAAATAATATAAATTAAAGATAAATAATTAAAATTTTATATTATATATTTAAAATATAACTTAAAAATTTTAATCTTTATTTATGTATGCTAAACAAGAAAATTTGAAACCCTATCAATGACATAGGAGTAGTTAAAAAAAACAGTTTATGATGTGTTCAAAATAATTTTTAAATCTTAAAAAATATAAAATAAATACTAATTAAGACAAAAAAAGTTCACATAATTATAAAAAAATATATTATAGTTTATTTTTATACTTGAAAATATTTATGTACATGTATATAATCTTTTTAACTCATATCATTAAAATAGATAAATGTAATTTCTAGGTAGAATTAAACTAATGTTTTAGTAAAGTCTATTATTTAAAATTAAATTTTAAATCTCTTTCATTTTATTTTATTGGCATATCATGTAACAATAACTCTACAAAACTACATTTTTCATGTAACGTTGAGTATTGTTGATCAAAAGTTTGCACAAAAAATTTTGATGTTAATAATAATTAAAAAAAAAAAGGCAAAAGAGGAGAAGATATTGATACAATGCAATCTGTGGTCTGTAACCCTATCCAATTGGAACCACAGTCTTTTCTTTGATTTGATTCTTACCTTTACCTTTCAGTCTGATTTAGTTCTTCGAGATTCTATCTCTGTAATCCACTCAAACCACACCTGTACCTTGTAACCAGACTCAACTTTATCCTTTCTAAGACATTGTCTTTCTACACATAAATAAACATTTCTTTTTACCTCACTTTCTTTTTTCTTTCACCTACCAATTTACCCTTTATCTGTTTATGGATTACCCTCCTATTTATTTATCCATGACTATACCCTTCATACTTTTATGATTTACCCTCCTAGATTTATCACTCACCTGACTCAATGAAAGTTTCTTCAAGTTAAAATTCATTTTAACTTTCATAAATTTGAAAAACCTTTTATAAATAATTAAATAAAATCTTATATTTTTTATCTTGTTCTGGTAGAGAGAAAATAAATAAAAGAAAAATAAGAGAAAATAAACAGAAAAAATTATAAAAATATTGAAATGGAAAGTTGTTTGGTTGAAAAAATGAAAAGAAAATTAATTTTATCTTTTATTAATATACTTACTTATTATTTATCAATATTAATATTTTTTAATTATTTATATTTTTATATATAACTAGATATAAAAGAATTTTCTTATTTTATTTGGTATACAAATTTTATTCATGATATAATATGTACAACTATTTTATTTATTTTCTCTTATCTTATCCTCATTCAAAAATAATTAAAATTGCTTCTTCTCTTATAATTTGTAAGTATTTTATTCTTTTAAAATTCATGTGTTCTCTCCAATTCATGACTTAAAATTTCTTCAATCCTAAATCTAGATCAGGTCAAACGAAACAACATTAAAAAAAATAAATTATGTAAATAAATATATATTAAATTTAAAATGTATATATATAGACAGTAAAAATTACCACAAATATTAAATATTGACATAATAAAATAAAATTTTATGATAAAAATGTAAACAGATATCTGAATTTTCAATATTTACAATAGAAAAAAAGTAAAATAAAATAAAAAAAATACACTCATGATGAATTATAATATCTCAGAATAATTATAAATATAATATAATCAACTATAAATAGAAGAAGACTTATTTATTTTTTTGTTTTTAACTATATAACTGATCATATTATAATTTTGCACATTTATTCACATATATGTACAGAAAGTTAAATCTAGTTCACTCATAGAAAAAAAACTATAATGTTGTATTTCTCTTCCGCAAAAACTCTAGGTAAGGGTGTGTTTTGGTTGATCAGCGAGTGAAACTGAGAAATATGGGTGCGAGTGGGTCTTTCTTGTGTAAATTTCAAAATTAATACATCATCCGCATGTGTTGCACGTGTACTCATCTCAGGAGATAGATATTCTACATATACTACGTGTCTTGATTCTGCATTCTTGTTTTTAAGAATTTAAATAACCTCTCAAATACATTAATTAAATTAATATATCAATAAATAATTATTTTAATTAAACTCTAAAATATACATTATATTTTGAATTTGTTAAGCTACACTCTGATAAGGACAACCGGTTTGGTAGGCCCAAAGTGCTTATACTTTGAATCCAGGTGTCCAGGTGTTTGACCACACTTTTATAGACGAAAACTTACTACATCAGATAACAACAATCCATCAATATCTACATGTATATTATAAAAAAATACTACATCATAAATTTTGTAAGTAGTAATATTTAATTTATAAAGAGAAACGTTTTAATTTATTTATAGTCAACTTTATGGTATGTTAAGTATAAAAAAAATATGTAAATAAGAAAAGACTAATAAACATAAATAATAAATAAAAGTAAAAATATCTTAAAGGAAAAAGAATAAAAACAAAACTCTTAATTATATTAATTAATATAATTAATTATTATTTTATGTTTAATTTTAAGAATTGATAAGGATTTTATAAATTGTCTAGTATTATTGTTATTATATGTGAGGTAATAATTATAATGTATAATTTAATATTTTAATTATGTTCTAAATGTAAGATACACACATTTTAACATTTTATGTTCTAATTATTGATAAGAATATTTAATATTTAATATAATAATGTATATGAATCAATAGAAATGGTTGTGTTGTGGATGGATTTATAAAATCATTAAATGACAAAGCAGTTGATTGTTGTTTACAATGATCACTTAGTTATACTTTAAAAACACACATTATTAGTTATGCTCAATATGAATGTGCTTTCTCTTAATGTTTTTTTTATGTAACATAACTTTAACACTATTTTATCTTTTTTTCGTTAAGATATTCTTTTGAAATTGTTGAACATTAATTTCTTTAAAATAATTATGTATATATAACCATCTATTTTCATTACTAAACAAAATAAATAAATTGTCAATAGAGGGGTTTAGAAGTTCTGATCTCAAAGTCATTCTAACATAAAAGAGACAAAAATAGAAAAGATAAAAAACTCACAAATATGAAAAAGTGAAAATTAACTGTGCATTGTTTTGACCGTAATTGTTTTCCAGCAACAACGAAATGAAAAAAAAAAAAAAAAATCACACTAAACAATGAAATAAAAAAAAAGTACACATAAAAAGGGAAAAATATAAAATAAAAAACCAAAGATACTATATTGTAACAAGACATCATACACATGAAAAAAAAAACTGAATAGAAAGAGAGAAAGACCTAGATGAAAGAATCCAAGACATAAATTATTTATTTGTATTCTATATGAAGAAGAGAAAAAATTCAATTTTTTTAAGGCTCGAAAGGAAAAAAAAAACTATTAACACAAAACAGAACTCGAAATGATTATTCTAGATTCTTTTTATTTTTAATAATTGATTTTACATACATAGATACTAGAACAAACAAAAGATTCAAAATCATAAAATCATATAATTTCACAGTCTAACTCTCCATTTTGAATAGTATACTTATAAATTATCCATTATTTCCTATTACATAAATATTATAAATATTGGATGAGTCACATAAATTAAAGTTTAAATTATATAAATAATTTTCTATTAGATCACCTAAGTTGACAAACTTATTTTCAAGGTAATTTTATATATATAAAACATCAATCAACGTTTATAGGATTGGATAATATTTTGGTGACAATTGAAGTAGTATATATGAAAAGGAAAAAGAAGTGTGATGTATTAGATTTTGAGAAAGTTTATGATTCGGTAGATTAAAAGTTTTTATTTTACACGTTGAGTCGATTGACTTTAATAATACATGGATCAAATGTATCAAGACTTGTTTAGAATCGACTGCGGTAACAATATTAGTTAATGAGAGCCCCATTTTAGAATTCAAGCTTAGAAGAGTATTGAGACAAGGTGACCTAATAACATCCTTCTTATTTTTGATAGTTGTCGAGAGAATGACTGACCTAGTTAGAGAAGCAACTAGAAAAAAGTTACTAGAAGGAATTGAAGTGGGTTCAAGGGGTGTGAGAAAAGTAATACAATTTGTAGATGACACATCATTTTTTTTTTATTGAGAACTTTGTTCTAGATTAAGGGTTAATTTCATAAGAGCCATGTTGGGGCTGTTGGGGTGAGTATAGAGAATCATACAATGTTAGCTAAAAGTTTAAATTGTCCATTGATGGAGTTACTATTTAAATACTTGGGTATGATAGTTGGAGAGAATCCAATGAGAAAGAGGTTTTGGACCCCATTGTTGACAAGATAAAATCTCGCCTCCCTAGTTGGAGAGGTAAAATGTTATCCATGGCAGGGAGGATCTGTTTGGTTAAATTGGTGATTAATGCATTACCTTTGTTTTACTTATCTCTTTATAAAGTATCAGTTTCTGTGTGTAAAAAGATTAGGAAAATTCAAGAAAGATTCTTCTGGGGTTGGGGACAAGAGGGTAGGAAGATAGCTTGGGTTGGATGAGATAAGATATGTAGACCTAAGAGAGAAGGTGGGTTGGGTAGTAGGGATATAAGAAAGTTTAACTATGCATTGATTGCTAAGTAGAAATGGAGGTTAGGTATGGAGGAGAGGAGTTTATGGAAGGAAGTCTTAGAGTCTAGATATGGATCTTTGAGGAACTTGGTTGTAAACTTAAGTAATACTAAGTGCTCTATTTGGTGGAGGGATGTAGGAAAAGTGTGTAACGATGACACATATAATAATTGGTTTGATGGTAAATGCATATGAAAAGTAGGGGATGGTAAGAGAATAATATTATGGGAGGATAAATGGGTTTATGATTGTTCTTACCTTACTTGAGTACAGGTCGTCTGCAGTGAAGATAGCAGCAATCGAGCTGGTAGCATTGAACTGAATGGACCTGTAGAAGACTCTCCAACGCTCAAGTCAATAAAAGTGCAAAAAGGTGTTTAAAAGTATATGAGTAAGAGAATGATGAGATAAATGATACTCCATGTAGACCTAGGTCATATTTATAGGACCTTGTGATTTACACCTTATAATTACTCAATGATTTTGTAAGTTTAGAATCACAAATTACTATTTTGAAGCTAAGTGAGATCAATTAGGGAAAATAAAATCAATCAAAATAAACACTATTGATTGGTAATTAATAGTGGGTTGAGCCGTAATAGATTTGGTTGAATATGACCTCATTACCGGATAGGTACAATGATCAATCTCTCCAAGTTAAGTATCCAAGGTTGTATGTATTGTCACCTTGTAAAGATAAAACAGTGGAGGAGGTTAGTGAATGGGTTTCGAAGAATGAGAATACAAATGACCGAGGTAGGTAGAAACTAATATGGTGTAGGGCAAGGTTTGAATATGGGAAAGAACTAGATGAACAACTTTTGAGGAATATCAAGTATCCAATGGAAGACAAGATCATAAGTTAGGTGGTGGTGGTTGAAAGATATCAAGGTGTTTATACGGTTAAATCAGGGTATAAAATCTTAAAACATAAAATTGAGGCACAAACCTTTCAAGAATTCAATCTAAACTCGAAGTTCAAGTTGCTACCATCTGTTGCAGTATGTGTATGGAGGCTATTACTAAATAGATTACCTTCTAAAAGTAAACTGTCAATGAGAGGGGGGTGGTTGGTAACTTAGTATGTCCAATGTGCTCAAATGGAGAGGAAACTATACAACACTTATTTTTTACATGTAGAGAAGCTCAAAATGTGTGTGATGCATGTGATAAATGGGTGAGAGTATGTTGACCTCCTTTGGCAAGTATACCAAGTCAAGAAGTAATATAGAAAATAAGTACAAGTGTCGAATCCATAGGGAATGGTATTAGTTGAGCCTCAGCTAGTGGAGTAGCTCAAGCTAAAAGCGTTTAAGAATTTAGTTCAGAACAAATTGCAGACAGTAATGGGTTTGTAACGGAAACAATAAACAAAATATAAATGTTATACTGAGAGACTATCTTGGGATTAAACTTATTAACTCAACTCTTTGTATCCCTGACTATAAAACATTAATAACATATGATTATTCGTTGACCCTGCACAAATAAGATTCATTCAACCTGATTCCTTGTGTATTTCATAGGTTCTCTTGCATGATACTATTTTCCTAACTTTCATGGAGTTTGAACCCGCATTAAGTTCAATTGCTTAATACAACCATTACAATGTAACCCATTCTTGGTGTTGCACAATAATGGGTATTCTCAATGGTTTCCAAATCCCAAAACTACTTTCCAGTTAATCTTAAGATTTTTAGTTTAAGAAACATTTGCACATATGGTTCAAGCATTAAGCACACAAAGATAATACAAGTATGAATAAGTCATATATTATCAACATAAACAACAAGAATATAAATAGTGTGAGAAAATTACATTCAATCCCAAAATAGATGAACTTAGCTACTCATAGTAGCCATGAATACAAGAAAAAATGCTTTTGTATGGCACTGTTGATCACTGTAGCCGCCAGCCAGCTCTCCTTCTAAGGAAGATTCTTTCCTCTTTTATACCTCATGCTAAAATTAGGGTATTGTGACAGCAAGTCTTTTAGTGAATTCTAGCTCAGTCCAGAATTGATGCTTAAGCGCTCTGTCACTAATAGTCCCCTTTCTTCTTTTGTGTACTTTGTTTAAGGCTTTAGTGTGTCTTTCCTTTCCAACTTCATCTTCTTCTCTAATTCGTTTCAAATATTTAGTAAATTCTTCAATGTATTATATGATGTATTTTATTTTTTTCTTCTTATTGTCTTCAACTTGAAGTTGTTCCTCTTTGTAGCTTTGTAGAAACTGGCCGTTGGATGCTTGAAAGGGACAATCTTAACCATCTAATATTGAAACTAGTAAAAACAACTTCTATTATTGAATCTGCATCAAAACTGACTTTATCTGCATATAAAAACAATTTAAACAACACAAGATATATTTGATTTAAAACAATTAACCAAGTTTAAATATTTCATAATAATTTAAATAATTTCTATTATGAACAAATTTGAACATTAAAGCACAATATGCTATAAAATCTTATTTTTATATTTTTGTGAAAGATACTTTAATTTGTTTTTCAAATTTAAAAACAAATCTAATTAAAACCGTGTAGCAAAATCATTTTGAATTGTTTCTGTATTAGCTATAGCAACATAATAGTTAAATCTCAATTTCTAAAAGTTTATGTAAATACATATATGTAATAAAATACGCTAAATAAAATTAGTTTTATTATAAGCAAAGCTTGATAAAACCATGAACTAAGATGTAGAGAATGATTTGATCTCAAGATAAAATTGAAAATAGATTTCAAAAGAAATTTAAAACATTTAATATTTTTATATTTATTTATTTTTAACTTTCTTTTTCATTTAATTTTAAACAAAATTAATAAAATAAAATCATAGTAAATAAACTTTATCTAGGTATACAGATAATGTGTATATATTCATTATACTTAAAAATCTATGAATATTACTATTTATTAGATAAGATCATTAAATAGAAATACTTAAATATTAGTATCATCAAAATTTATTAGATGATTAGATCATTAAAAAGACTTTATATAATTCAACAAACATGTAATAAAAATATCTAATCTTAGTTTCCTGCTAATATATATATATATATATATATATATAAACCCGTCCTTTATATGTATAAATTGTTTTCTGTCGACATATAAATTTAACTCAATTATTCTAGAAAACAAAAATAGAAGTTGATTGGTGATGAGTAACGTTCAACAAATTCAACTTATATATGTCACGTATGTCACCATCCCGTTATACTTTCTGCCCCCATTACTTCATCTTTCATTTCCCTTCATATCTTCCTCTCATCACCACCAAACAAAGTTTATATTCATTCTGCAGGTCACTTTCTTGTTCTCCCATATTTCGATTAACTAAAACAAAACCTCCCAACTTTCTAATGAAACTTATTCAAATATACTGGAGTTATGTGAATATAAGCACACAAATTTAAGCAATATTTTAATATATTTGTAGATTTCAATGTATGTGAAAATTCATCAATAAGTGATAATTACATTATCACAAGATAATATTAGTCTTTAATCAAGTGGACTAAAAAAAATTGTAGCACGACAAAAATTGTCAAATCTAATTAATATTATGAATAAATTAGTTTGATCAAAATGTACAATTTAAGTATATTTTTAATTTAATGTAAAATTGAGTTAAATATAAATATGTGAGTTGCGTCTAAATTAAAATTATTTGGACAATTTTCATTTTTCATATCCAAAACGTAAATTTGATTTAAAAAAAATTAAATTAGAGGTGAATGAGAAAGGAAATAAAACTATAAAGAAAAGTATAGTTAAAAATGTTTTTTAAATGAATACAAATTGAAGAAGTTGATAAATTTAGAACAAAATATATTTTTATCTTAATTATTTTTGAAGAATAGTATGGTCAAAACATAAAAATTGCATTAAAAATAACCCTTTTAACAACACTGTTTTAACAGTGTTTGTGAGACTAAATAATACTTAATAAAGATTCGTTAAATAAATGTTATCTTTTTCATATTTAAAGGTGACACACCTTAAACAAGTTTCCTTAAAATACAACTTTATTCAAGATGGTTGAACCATAACAAGAAAAGATAATCCATTCAATTGTACCAAAAATATCCACATCATGGATTTGTGTATATAATATCCAAATCTCAACAATATGTCATTTTCAGAAAGATTTAGTTACGCTTATCATTCCTAAACACTTTGAATAAAAAAATGTTATTCTCTTCCTTTTATCCAACTCTTTTGTTTCCCTTCTTTCTCATACCTAACCTTTTCTTCGTTTTCCACTTAAATTTGAGTATTGTGTCCCGCCATCAGAGTAGCTTGAAATCAAAGTGTTAATAGTCATGTAATAGCATCTCCCTATGCCACCAAACTATTTTTGTTTTCTTTTCTTTATGAATTTCTCATCCTGTCTTTTCTTTGTCTATGATCATTTATTTTTCTTTCTTTATTATTTTTTAAAGTTTTTTTTAATTCTTTTTCATCATTATTTGAAATATTCTTTTTTATTTTCTCTTCCATTTTTCCAATAGATCTCTTAAGTAGAAAGTGATCAAGTGTAGGTCATTTTCAATCAATTAATTTTAAATCATAGTAATTAAATTTCTTTTATATTCTAAAAGTTTTTTTATTCTTATTTGTTTGATTTTATATAAGTTAGTCGTTTAAGACTTGACCAACTCTCTCTTAGTTAATAAAATAATTCTTTCAACTAGTTTAACTTTTGATTAGAGTTTAGTTGATTTAATTGTATTATTTGATGTTTTTAGAAGTTTTGGTGTGTTTTTAACTCCTCCTTTCTTTGTTGCTTGATAAACAAGTAATTTGCTCTGTAAAAGAATCAATGTTGAGTTTAGTTATAGATAAATTTGGTTGTGAATTAAAAGCATATACTTTGTAAATTTAAATTTATTAAGTCATTATTGCATATTCATTGTTATTGGAATGTCAAATTTGTTTTGAATGGTTAATTGAGGAAGAATAGTTATAGTAGACACATTTTACATAATGTAGTTAAAACCCCTTAGAATGGATTAAATGGTTGGAATTAATATGAAAATTTGTTTCATGAACTTGTTAGTTTTGTTAGTTTTACGTATGTCTCTTTGAGATATATTCAAAAAATAATCATCAACTTAGATGTGCATCATTATTGTTTAAGCTTTCACTTAATCACTTAAGAAATAACTTATCTTGCTCAAGTCGTAGCTTGGAATTTGAGTGAGAAATATGTTGCATGAATTTCGTTCAAGCAATGAATGTGTTGTCTCCGTCACTTAAGCGTATAGATTATCCCTCAAACAACTTACATGTAGTTTAAGCAATGAAGTTGAAATTATTTTCTCAACTTTAAATGTATATCGTTCAATTATTGAAATAAAGCTTAAGCGATATAATATAATTCTCGAGTAATATAGCATTACGCTCAATCGAAAATGTTATATGTTTATAAACTTTTATGTGTTCCAATAATGGATATCGTTCAAAATGATAGTTACTTGCTTAAGCTAAGTGAAAATGAATTTCAATACTTGTTCTTTTTTGTTAAAATAACCTATCTAATATGTATATATGTATTGCATCAATTATATATATATATATATATATATATATATATATATATATATTATATATATATATTATACTGAATATAATTTCTTGATAGATTACCCTTCTTGTGTTTTTTATGTAATTTTCTGCTGTGATCGCACTTGGTATGTAAGCAAATGATAATTAATTTTTTGGATGTGTGCATGAAATTTTGTTATGTTTATATGATTTTTGACAAACTTCATTTATATAAACTCTTTTAAAATAAATTTACAACTATATATATATATATATATATATATGTGGTTTTGTTTTGGACCTATATAGTGTTACAAAGTATCTATATATATTTTAGCACTGTGTTAATTTAAAAGCGTGTTTAGTTTAATATATGCAAAAATTACACTATTTTAATGATTAATCATATTTAGAATTATTGTAATCAATAGTTTGTTTTTTTTTCAATTTTGTGAAAATATAATTCTCCTTCATATATCAAATAACATCATTCATATATCAATTGAAACTTATGCTTTTAGAGAAGAGATCTATTGTTTAAAATTCATGTTTTTGTTGACATCTATATATCTTGTTCAAGTAACGAGATTATTACATATGTGATGATATTTAAGGTTGTTGCAAAGTCTTATCACTGAAGTGTTTAACTAATCATTCAAATGATAGTACTTTGAGTTTGAGAGAGACAAAAAACAATTATTTCTCCTCTTATATTCATGTTGCTAAAGTGATAAGAAGGACACTAGAATCAAAAGCAATTATCTCTCCTATAAGGATTTGGTCGTTCAAGTTTTATGAAGAACACTCAAATAATTTTCTCTTTAATGACAATATAGTCCTTAATTTATATATAATTAGATTAAGATATCAAATATGTCGTTCGTCTTATGATGGTATCGAGGGTTAGAAAATGTTAGATAAGGATATGATAAATATGATGAAATAAAAATATCATATTATAAAAAGAAAAATACGAATAAAAATGAATAAAGGATATGATAATAGGAAAGAAGGTTTTTCTTGAATGTATTTTTTTTTTGTTTACAATAACTCACTTAATATAGAATTCTAGGGAACTAATTATAGAAAGTATTCTAAATAAATACATTTGATTTCCCTTGATTATCTCTAATATTCTACTGATTTTTTTCTCTAATTATAATATTCTAACACTCCCCCTCAAGGTGAGCAGTGGGATCACTAATGCTTAGCGTGTTGAGGACACGGGTAAATGCTCTCAGTGTAACAATTTTGGTGAGAATGTCTGCCAAATGGTCTTTTGACCTTACAAACGGAAGCTCAGCACTGTTATCCTCAATCTTCTCCTTGATGAAGTGTCTGTCCACTTCAACATGTTTGGTTCTGTCATGTTATACAGGATTCTTTGATATACTGATTGGTGCCTTGTTATCATACTTTAACTGACTTGGTAGTTGAGGTGGAAAACCAATCTCGATTATCAACTTCTTGATCCATAAGACTTCAGTTATACCTTTGGCAATTCCATGGAATTTAGCCTCAGCACTTGAAAGAACAACCACTTTCTGCTTCTTACTCCTCCATTTCACCAAGTTACCTCCCACAAGAGTAAAATAGCCTGATGTAGATCTCTTGTCATTTGGATTACCAGTCCAATCAACATCAGTGTGAGTTCTAATGTTTAAGTGCCCATGCTTTTGGAACATGATCTCACTTCATGGTGTCCCCTTCAGGTATCGAACAATCCTCATGACAACTTCCATATGATCCTCAACCTCAATGCATAAACTGGCTTATTACCCCTACTGCATATGCTATATCTGGTCGAGTGTGTGACAGATAAATAAATTTCCCAACTAACCATTAATACCTCTCTTTATCTGTCAGATTAAGTTCTTCCTCAAACTTTAAACAATGGTTAACTTGCATAGAAGTATCTGTTGGCTTACAATCAACCATTTCTGTTTCAACAAGCAAATCCATGATGTACTTTCTTTGAGAAATAAAGATCCCTTTGTTGGAGCGAAAAACCTCTATTCCCAAAAAGTACTTTAGTCCACCTAAGTCATTTATTTCAAATTCTCTAAACAAGTTATTCCTTAATCGTGCAATTTCTTCTATATCACTTTTGGTTATGATCATGTCATCCACATATCTTATTAGGTATGTGATCAAATCTCTTATTATTTTCAAGAATAAAGTATGGCTAGAATTGTTTTGTTTGTACCCGTGCCTTTTCATGGCCACTGTAAACCTCCCGAACCAGGCACGTGGAGACTGCTTAAGCCCATAGAGTGCCTTTTTCAATTTGTAGAGTTCATTTCTTTAGAAGTTTTTAGAGAACCCTGGAGAAGCTTCCATGTACACTTCTTCTATCAAATCCCCATGTAGAAAAACATTCTTGACATCAAACTAATGGAGTGGCCAGTTTTTGTTTGCTGTTATTGAAAATAGTACTCTAATGGTGTCAATTTTTGCAATTGGTGAGAAAGTCCCTGAGTAGTCAATGCCATAAGTCTGTGTATAGCCTTTTGCCACCAGTCTTGCCTTATATGGCTCAATGGTGCCATTTGCTTTGTGTTTAATGGTGAAAACCCATCGACATCCTACTAGTTTCTTCCTTGCTGGTAAGATGCACCTCTCCCAAGTTCCATTATTTTTTAGAGCTTTCATCTCTATTTTCATAGCTTCTCGCCATTCGCCCTTCTTACTGGCTTCGTGAACTGTTCTAGGAATGTCTTAAGCTAGAAGGAAGGTAAGAAAAGCTCTTGCAATGTCTGTCACTCCTTCTCTGATTATCTTCATAGGATACCTGGAATTCCAGGAAACATGTTCTGAAGAATATCGGTCAGGTGGTACTGCTCTGTTTCTTCTTGGCGGAAGTGTGAAAGGCTCTAGTTCTAGTGCTAACCTGTCATTGTTAGTGACTTCATCCATAGGTGACAACTAAGTAGATGAAGATCACTTACCTCTTGTTGGACATTCTCAGAAGGATCCTCATTGATTGTGTTGGTCTTTCCTACATTGATAGAGACATGCTCGTTGGCTCCATCTACTTGCTCTTTTGGAACAGTTTTTGGGCAACTAAGGCTACCTAACCAACTTGGTGGTTCACTAGTTTTCTCCCCTTGAACATCAAGTTGGCCACTGAAGAAATATTCTGATTCTAAAAAATCATAATCCATAGTCACATATACACGATGAATGAATGAGTTGTAACATCGATACCCCTTTTGATGTATAGCATATCCAACGAAGACACATTTCTCAGCACATGAATCAAATTTGATTCTGTTAGCTTTGGGAATATGAACAAACACAGAGCACCCAAAAACTCGTGGTGGTAACATTTGGACAGGAGGGATATCAGTCTGAGTAACTAGGATTTGTAGGAGTGTTCTGTGGTTAAAGATCTAGGAGGGTAGCCTTATCAAAAGATAGGTCGAGGTAGAGATAGCTTTAGGGCAAAAACGTGTCGGAACCTGTGCATCACAAATCATGGCCCGAGTCATCTCTAGTAATTTACGATTTTTCCGTTTTGCTACACCATTCTGTTGGGGTGTGTTTGGACATGAAGTTTGATGGATTAAGCCATTTTCTCTAAAAAGCTCTTGCATTGATTTTTTAACAAATTCTCTACCATTATCTGATCTAAGTACTTGGATTTTCTTGTCAAACTGAGTGTGAACCATTTGATAGAATGCATAAAACTTATCGGGTACTTCATATTTGTGTTTTAGAAAATATACCCACGTCATGTGAGAGAAATTGTCCACAAATAACACAAAACACTGAAATTGATTATTATGGGAATTAGGAGCTGGGCCCCACACATAAGAGTGTACTAATTAAAAGACAGAATTAACTCTATTGTTGTTATGAGGAAAAGTAACTCTATGATTCTTTGCCCGTATACAAGTTTCATATTTGTTGGGCTCAGTGTTACTAGTAAACAAACTAGGAAATAAAATCATAAGGTATCCAAATGAAGGATGTTCCAAACGTCTATGCCATAACCAGAGTTGCCTTGTAACCAGTCCGTGAGCAAGCATGGCATGTCCCTTGTGAGCAACCTCATCAACGTAGTAAAGACCTTCACGTTCAGTACCACGTCCAATGATCTCCTCGTAAGAATGTCCTGTAAAAGGCAAAAAGTAGAAAACATGAGAACCACACAATTAAGCCCCTTTGTAACTTGACTTATAGAAAGTAATTTTGGTGATAGTCCAGGAACATAGAGACAATTTTTTAATTTTAATTTCTTTGAAAAAACAATTAAGCCTCCTCTTTGGACCACAACTAATTCTCCACTGGTTATTTCAATATGGATTTTAATAGGTGTGGAGAGACTGTCAAAATCATGAGGGTCATGGGTCATGGTGTCAGTTGCCTCACAATAAAAAATCCACTGATCAAATTTTCTAGGGCTGGTATCCTCCTCTCTTTTCTTACCTGAATGAATGACCGCGACTCTTCCATGAACGACTTATGATTTTGTTTCTTCCTCTCTTTCGGTGTCACCACCGCTGCTACTAGTGGTCTGTGGGATGCCCATGGCGGTGACAACCTTGTGATTTTTTGGTTTGGAATTTTTCCATATTTGGGATAACCCACGATTTTGAAGCAAGTCTCCTTGGTGTGTTTCTTCATTTCGCAAAGTACAATGGAGATGGCTTTTGTCTTCCTTGTCTAGTTATGATGGACGTCGTCGATGGTTTCTGAGCGACTCTATCCCTGTCCCTGTCCTGATGGTTTGTTTCTTGCTGTTAAGCCGATTCTGACACCCCTAATGATGTGTTCCCCTCACTATTGGTGGTAGGATTTAGAACTTGGAATCAGGCCGCCTCCCTTCGGATGATAGCATAGGCAGACTCTATTGAAGGGGTCTTCTCCTGCATCAAAAGATCTCTTTTGATGACTTCAAATTTTTCATCTATCCCTGTTAAGAACTGATATAGTCTTTGTTTTTGTTTAATTTTGTTGAAAGTTGAAATATCATCTGAGCATTTCATAGGGTTCTGTTGCTTTCTGTCAATCGTCATCCATATGGCTTGTAATTTGTTCTAGAAATCCTCTAGGGTATCCTGTCCCTGCTTTTATGTGTTTGCTTTTCGGTGTAAATCATAGATTTACACCGGGCATGTGTCGCTTCCATAGGTAGTAGCCAATCCCTCTCATAAAGCCTTGGCGGTTGGGAACTGGGAAACATTGTTTATCAAACTAGTCTCAATATTCTGAATTTTTCAGGTGAAGACAGTTTGATCTGCCTATTCCCATTTTTCATATGTTGGTTCTGTCTCTTCTGCTGCCGGGGGTATACCTGTCAGATGACTCTTCTTTCTTCTACCACCAATAGCTTTCTTCATGAGTGTTGCCCACAATGGATAATTGTCTCCATTTAATTTGGAACCAATTGACAAATTGTCAAGATTGGCTTGTGTTTGCTGAATTCCTAGGCCATAACGAAACATATTTAAAACTTGCAAAGTTAGCTCATCAGTAATGGTTGAGGAGTTATTTTGGTTTTGATTCATGTTGTTGTCAATTTCATCATCTGAAAATGACATTTTTGGTTGTTTGGTGTTTTTCGACTGTGAGGGATAATGGAACAATGATGTTGGTTGATGAGTTCCCAGGATCTAACACCGCTTTGATACTATCTTACGATAGTATCGAGGATTAGGAAAGGTTAGATAATGATATGATAAATATGATGAAATGGAAATATCATATTATAAAAAGAAAAATATGAATAAAAATGAACAAAAAATATGATAACAGGGAAGAAAATTTTTCTCGAATATATTTTTTTTATTTACAATAGCTCTAGCTCACTTAATATAGAATTCTAAAAAATTAAATATAAAAAATATTTTAAATAAATATATTTGATTTTCTTTGGTTATCTTGATTTTTTTCTCTAATTATAATATTCTAACTCTTGTTATAAAATTTTAACAGTTCGATAGTATATAGAATCAATATTGATTATCTATTTAGTGGAAGAATATCACTAAGGTGAAGATGTCTCGCTTAAGCGATGTTTTTTTATATTAGAACTATATATATTACTTTAAACAAGTTATTAATTATGATGATTTTATTATATATATATATATATATATATATATATTATGTTATTATTATTATGAAATGTAAATGAGTAAAATTGAATGATTTTGGATTGAAATGTGTTTTGGTTGAGAAAAGATGGTAGTTTGAGTTAACATAAATCTTGTATATTGAATATAAAAGTCATTATTAAAAGAAGATACTCAAGTTTTAGTAATAATTTAAATCATATTTATTAAGATATTGGATAGTAAAAAATGATAAATGTTCTTATACAAAGTTTTGAAGAGTACGTTCAATAAACTGCTTCAATTATATATAAGTTATTGTGAAGGTTTCAGTAAACTTTAATTAAGATTTAAGGGTTAGTCTATCATGAAGTTAGATAATATTAATTTTGAAAAAGGTTTTGAAGTTTGTATTATGATTTAATGCTGTGATAATAAGAAATGGAATGTATTCTGAATAGTTTTGTAAGAATATGTTTATAATTTAAATACTTGATTATTTTATATTAATTTATGTTTTTATTATGAATATGAAGATTATAGCTCTCGAGACGAGGTGAAGCTCACTTTTGAGATCTATCAGAATATTTTATTTTATATAGTTTGAGATACTTAGAATATTTTATTTGTAAATTGAATTATTTATACAGAGGACATGTTTTTATTTATGTATGTATACTTAATATATTAAATTTTTATCCCATCAATAAATAAAAAATTCACATAATTATCACAAAATCCTTATCTTTAAAATTAAATGAAATCTCACTTTTTAAAATTTAGCAACTCACTTTAAAAGTAACTAAAATAATATATCATCTACTGATAAGAAAAATAACTTTTCTGACTACAAACAAATGTGCTGCTATGTTTTTTTTTTTTTTTTTTTTTTTTTAAAAAAATAAAAAAAATATTTATATTTTATATTTTTCATATATTTCATATTCATGTTTACATTTAATTACATTTTAAAATTATAATACTTGAATATTATAATCATCT
>Ga0099825_1004331_pt1 | contig 18642 bp, 10 predicted proteins | sample SiratroredBW_FD_76838 | JGI IMG/M metagenome (GOLD analysis project Ga0099825, IMG submission 76838) | Root nodule microbial communities of legume samples collected from California, USA - Siratro red BW | ecosystem: Host-associated > Plants > Roots > Nodule | place: USA: California | collected... | reverse complement strand
ATAACAAAAAAAAAAAACAAAAAAAAAAAAAAAAAAAAAAAAAAAAAAAAAAAAAAAATAAAATAAAATAATTTTTTTTTTTTTTTTTTTTTTAGAAACTGTAAATTTATAAAGAAGTAAGTGAATTTAATCAAATGAAGCGTCTCTTCGACCAAAGCATATAAATAGAGGAATTATAAATGTGAATATTCATAATATTAATAATACTTATAATAATAATATTATTATTATTATTATTATTAATGATATTAATAATCATATTAGTAATATTGATAATTTTAATAATACTAATAATAGTAATAATGATATTAGTAATAATAATAATAAATTTCATAAGACTAATATTAAATATAATAAAAATAATATTATTAATTACATAATATTAATAATAATAACTATTAGTAATAATATTAAAAATATTAATAATAATAATTTTAATAAAATTAATTGTTAGTATTATTTACCAAAAAATTCACATATAATATATACGAATTTAAATCCGTATGTAATTATATATATATTTATATCTAGATACAGTTATAATGTACTATAAATGTATAATTTATAATCAATTATAATGAAAACAAAAATGATTATTTACACAATACAATGCGTACACAATTGATTATGAGGCATGGAAAATCAATTATGTAGGTCCTTACACTGATTATATGTTATATAGAAAACTATATAATCCATTATACTGATTATATGTTATATTGAAAACTACATATTCTGTTTGAATTGAATGAAGTTAATTTTCAAATGATATCTTGGAAAATAAGCATTGCCTCTGTTTGAATTGAATGAAGTTAACTTTCAAATAACATTTTGGAAAATAAGCATTGTCAGAGTTACTTTCTCACCAAATCTTTTCACTTGAGAGAAGAAGGAAAGAGGATGGTTCAAAAACTTTTCATCCTTATCACTTCAAAATTATAGAAGTAAACTACATTAACGTTTCTATTTATCTTACTATCATGATGGGTGTAAAACTTAAGTATTCTTATTGTACGTATTGTGTAAATGACTAGAATATCTCATGTGCTTAGTTTATAAATATATAGTATATTTTGACGATAAAAATAATTATATCTTTCAATTCTCACCAAGGGCATATTATTCTATATAAACATAAACTGAATGTCTACATTTATATAAGATTATGAAAGGAACACCAACTTTAATTAAATAATACATGAAGCATTAAAAATAATGTACCCTAAGTATTATTCATGGAAAAAATAATTATATAATCAAAAATAATTATATAATCAAAAATATTTATATCATAACTTACTACTACATGATGGTTTGAGAAACAATTCTACTACTAGTTCTCGTATCAACTCTGGCAATGGTCGACAAACTGACTACTTGAAGACAGTTTGAGAAAACTCAAACCTAAGTACAACTTAAGATGACATGACACCGTAAAACAGGTATTAATTCAAGTATTTAATACATAATCGCCTCACTAATCAAGTTGATAATTATGGGTATTGATGAACAGTGACTAAACTCATAACATTCCCTATAAATAAAAGGGTGACCCATAGGTATGACTATTGTTCCTATTACACATCTACTTGCACTCATTCTGACTTGAGTGTCATAATGTCTTTACAGGTAGCTTCAAGTAAAGAATTCTAACAGCTAAAGTCGGTATCATTTATTCTCCTTATTCCAGTACCCAACGTAACACAGGAACATTATTAAACAAAATATATGTAATATTTGTTAATAATAGCACGAGAGTAGCTATAACCCTTAAATATATAACCTTAGTAATATTAAAATGTATATTACTTCATTTTTAGAAAAATAAAATTGTTCAATTCATTTACCCCATATTTAAATATGTATTTGAAATTTAACACTTTATGAACTTTGTTTCATATTTTTTTTATTGTTTTAAAAGTAACAAATAAAATAAAATCTAGCATGCAATTTTAAATGGAGAAAGTACCTTTTTAGTTTTTTTTAACAAAAAAAATAAAATTAATGAAAACAATTTAAGGATGTTTCAATTCCATTACAAACCAACCTAACCCTCAAAACTATACATCCCATGATACAAACTACTAAATCCGTAAAGGATACTTACAAGACTATCCCGTCACACATAAAATCCAAAGAAAGTTATACTACCAAATGAATAATAATAGCGAACTATACATGAAGACAATCTCCAGAAGACCTCCACAATCGACTTTTCAATTTTATTATGTCAAAAGTTAATGTTATATGCGATATATTATTATTATATGCTAAATTATTACTATTATTATTATTATTTTGATTAAGTAGTAAAAAATTATTACAATTCATTGTATTAAGAGAGGCTAATTGATTAAGAGAAGTTTTATAAGATAATTAAAGTGCTGTAGAATTACTAATGAAGTTGAAGCTTCCTTAGCTGATTTTGATACACTACAAGAAAAAAGCTATTTAGAAACCAATTTTTAGCTATCAAATAAAATAGTACTAATTGTGACCAGAATAATCACCAAATTAGGTTTTGGTTACTAAATAGCTATAAAATAAAAGTAATGATTAAATTTAGTGACCAATTAAATCAAGATAATTAGTATCTAACATTAGTTACCAATATTTTAGCCACTTCTAACATTTGGTTCTAAATTAGTGTCTAACAATTTAGTATCAAATGGTATAAGAATTTAGAATAAAATGTTATAAGTGGCTAAATCATTAGTAGCTAATGTTAGATACCAATTATCTTGACTTAATTGGTCACTAAACCCAATCATTACTTTTATTTTGTAGCTATTTAGCAACGAAAACCTAATTTGGTGATTATTCTTGTCATAATTAGCAACCATTTTATTTGTTAGTTAAAAATTGGTCTCTAAATAGCTTTTTTCTTATAATGATAAGATTCGAACATTGCACTCCTATTAAAGAATCTTTAAACTTCATTAATCAATTATAAATATTGGAAAAAAAAGCTAGGATTGAGCAATACATTATCAAATGAATCTGACTTGTATTGGCAAAAAATTGGATGTCACAAGGTTTATAGTCTATGCACTTAGTAAAAAATTATCAAAATTTATATTTCATTTTTTTGAACAACCAAAAATAAATTGAATTAAAAGGAGCATTTTAGGGATGTTCCAACCTTTATACAGTGACTGACTGTAATTGTGCTTAGTAAAGCACAATAGTTAGCGTCTAGCATTACACTATAAGCTTGGTCAATTGTACATTATGGTAAGCTAAAAAAGACATGGGGTTGTGCAATAACCATGCCTAGATTCTTGGTATTGGTACAAAGCTGCTCTATTAAGAAGGCCTTTGCATATTTGCCTCCTACATTAATTCCAACATAACGTGCAGTATCTATAATCCTTGCATCACCTGATCTTACCACGCTACCTATCTATACCTGCAAAACAAACAAACACCAGCCCTACTATTTTAATTGTTTTGGGTGCTCCCCCCCTCCACCCATTAAAATCACCACCTAAAACTCCTTTTACTTTCCTTTTACTCTAGTACATTAAACTAAGTCAAAGATTCCAAACACATTTTAGGTGAGAAGTGTCAATCAGAGTATGATAATGTGACTTTTAACAACTTATGCTTGATTCATAACCAGCCCTTTAGTTGTGCTAGACTAAATATTTCTTCTGCATCCACTACCCCTCTATTAAAAACCACTTTGTTCCTGTGATTCTATATTTCCAGCACAATTGTCACCCACATCTCTTTTCATGCATTATTTGCACATTGTCGGAGGCCTATTAAATAGAAGCTCAAAACGTGAATTATAGTAGATTCGTGTCTAACCGTTACAATCCCTACCCACCTGTCGCACCGGTCTCAAACTTTCTGTGCCACCTTACAATTGCCAAACAGATTTTGACTATTTTCTTCACCTTCTTGACATAATGGACACAACACATTTGTTAACTACAAGCTCTTTTGGCTAGGTTAACCTTGGTTGGGAGTCTATCCAACAATAACCTCCATGTATGCACCAACGCCAATGGAGCTATCTTTATATTCCATAACAGCTTAAAAACCTCAGAAGTCTGCATTTGGTCATCCTTGTTGAGCACCCTGTACCCTGATTTGACTAAGTAGACGGCTTGATCATCCCCTATCCACACCTTCCTATCCTAACCCTCTATGTGCCATCGAACTTTAGAGATTGTAGCTAGCAGTTGGTCTTCCTCATACTTCTCCTATACAAACCTCTCCTTATGCCAACCTAGATTCCAACTAGGGCTCTCTCCATTCCTAATTTGGCCCCAGTTAGTGAGGTCACCCACCATATTGTCCTTGCACTGAGAAATCATATACAATCTTGGAAACTTTTCTTTCAACACTTGACCATCTGTCCAGTTATTGTCCCAAAACTTAACTCGTCGTCCATCACCTAAGATTCATTAACATCTGGCATCAAACCATTTACCATGCGTATCGTTGTGAAGAATCCTACGAAAATCCTGCCACCACTTTGAGTGATTCCTATGGATCATAATGACGTCCAGGTTCCTCCAATTACCATACCTGGCATTGAGAACTTATCTCCACAAGCCCTCTTCCAATGTCCCATACCTCCATGACCACTTAGCTAGCAATGCAATTTTAAAACATTCAATGTACTTAATCCCCAAACCACAAACTTCTACAAGACTACACACCTTTTTCAATTTTACCCAAGCTACCTTTTTGACCTTAGATCCCCAATTCTAAAGAAACTTTTCCTATATTCTTCTAATTTGGTTACATACAGCAATCAGAACCTTAAAGAAGGAGAAATATAATAGGGATAAAGCATTGATAAATGATTTAATTAGACAAATTTGTCCCGCCATTAATAGCATGCTTTTCTCTCATCTAGAAAGTTTCGACCTAATTTTATCAACTATTGAATTAAGTTATATAAGTTCATATTTACTTTAGTTATAATATAAAATCGTATCTATTATAACTTTTTATGATATAATAGAAAATTTGAGCTTTATTTTTGACATCCAATTTCTTGTTGATTTTATATCAATTCCCCCTTTTCCTTTAAATGCTTCATATCAGCTCTTATGTGTAAAAAAAACAACTCTCGTTAAGTTTGCCCTAGCCTTAAAGCTCATACTATATATGAAAATGACTTAAAGGCAAGGATCTCACTGTTATGTTAACTTTACAATTACTTTAGCAGCAACGAGCCCACTCTATCACTGACTCCATATCCCTTCTTGGCAAACATCCAGACCAGGTTCATAGTAAAATAAAATGCCTTCACAACGTGGAATTCTCCATGTCCACACAAAATTTACATTTATTTTGATTAATAATGAACGTGAAATTCTCCACCAGATATAAATAGAACAATTGCTATGCCTTTGTGCATCCAAGACAAGTAGTAGAGAAGCATTTCAGGGATTTTCTGTTGGCTGTCTCTCGGAGTTCCTCTGAACGCTTCATCTGTATGATGGGGTTGCTAGTCTAAACTGGTACTCGTTATAGGCCTATGAAGTGTTTGGGGGAACTCTTGGGTTCAACTGACACATATATAGCTATGAGTTGGATTCGTTTCTTTTCCAAACACGGCTGTTACTTATTTGATTAGTTTTTTAGGGCAATACCATACTCAAGAAAGCTTTCAAGTTAGTTAATTATCATGTACACAAGGACAACACTGGTATTCTTTCTGTATTCAGCTATTATTACTTCTTTCAAGTCATCACTTCATTCTGCTTTCTTTGGTTCCATTGTCTGTCAAAGCCTTATAAGAATTTGTTGAGCTGAACAAGTTCAGCTGAAGGAGTGTTCTTGTATTACTCAGTATTTATATCCATGGAAATGGATCTTAATGATTATCATGTGCAGCCAAAGTTCTTTAAAAAAAAAAAAATTGCAGCTGAAACATTTGTTGTTATATATATGAACATGCACATTTTCCAAGAAAGACTTGTTATCTTTGTGTCAATTTAATTGTTTGTGGTCAGTCCACTTCTGAAGTTAGGTCAAGGATAATCAGTGTTTATGGTATTACATGATAAACTTTGGAGACTTGAACGTGCCTTTTCTCTAATTAGAAGCGGTTATATATGTGAATTACAGTTACAAGAAGTATGGTTTTGAAAACTATACACGCCTAACAAGATTTTAAATTAGGGTTTAGTTACAAGTTCATCGTCCATAATTTGAGAAATTATAGACAACTAGTACTACAACTCTAGTCACAGTGATCCTGAAACCTTACTATCGCTTCATGTGTTTCTTTTTGTTTTCTTTTTTTTCAGTTAGATAAAATATATTAAAAGACTATTAGAGGCTTCCAACCCTATAGAATAACAAGACATCAAATACCTTCTGAAGTTTATAGTGTTCCAACAATTATACTATACATGTTGTCTTGAGACTCTTTAGATATATCATTAGGGTTTTTTTTTTCAGATATATATATCATTAGGTTAATAGACCAATAAAGCCCTTTAACTTATTAGTGAACCATGACCATACTCTAAAGAAAATATATTTTTAAGTTAACTTATTAGTCATGTGGTACTTATTTTTTAAGAAAATATATTATTTCTATGTAGTTTTAAGTTTGATTTAGCCTTTGTTGAGTGCCATACATGTCGATTCATTACTTATATTTCCTAATCACAGCATGAAGGTTCTGAAAAAACAAGCTACAATTGTGATTCAAGGATGTGATGTACAGTAAAACCACAACAGATTATAGCTGGTGGGGTTAAAAAACACAGCTGTTGAAGATTCTAGCCACCACTCTGTTATTGGGAATAAGAAGATCACTGCTGTTGACAAAGTCTATATATAAGAAGCACATTGTATGAAAGAATTATAAAAAACTACTTGTTTGATTTATAAATAAATTGAGAATTATAAATATGTTCATTGTATTTAATGCTAACTGAAGAAATTGAAGTAATAATATGATTGATGAAAGAAGTATCCTTCAATCATATAATAATACTAAGGACAGAAAATTATTTATTCAATCTTATAAAGAAAATCATGAAACATATATTTTATAAAAGGGAAAGCTATGATCATATAGGAGAGCGTACATGCAAAAATTAATTATTTAATTTTTAGAATAAGAATTTAAATTTATAATGCTGGGTGAATTGAAATAAGTGCAAACATATTCTTAATTTATTAAATTTATATACTTTAGTACCTTTCTTATTATGGTAATCTTTCAAGGACAACTGTCATAAATTATACATCAATTAATCAAATCAACAAGTTAAGTGTGCTTACCCGGAATATTTTTTAATGAATAAACAAAAATGGGAACATTTCAATATTCCAACACTCAGAACACTACAAAATTGCACAGACCTTACTACTCTCCTACGTCTAAGGAAGACTCATTGAACAATCTTACGGAAGGTTTTAACTTTTTGATGTGACATAACGGAAAAATTGACGAAACAACAATATCTTAATTGATTCTGTGCATGAATTAGCAACATGTTCTTTTATAGAATTTTTTTATCTGAAATTAAGCAACAACCAATATAGATAATAATAGTCGTTATTATAAAAGAAAAAAAAAATGAGAAGTGACCTAGAGCAAAACAGAAGGCTTTGGCTAAATAAATCTCACTAATTAATTTAATGTTACATTTAAAATGTTAAATTTGTTTACTCGAAATTTTTTATTTTTACATATTATAAATTTTATATTTATACTTATATTACAATAATTTTTTATCACAAAAAAAAAATAAAAGGAATAGAGTATACAAGCGATCTTTCAACCCTTATATAAAATTATTCAAAATAGTGTATTTTCTAACTCTAATTATACTTTATACTAGAATAAAAATTTATGATAAGAATATTTTTTTTATGTTATCATTCACGTTATAAGGTTCATTTATCAAAATATTCAAATCTTATATAGAATTAGTCATTGTCTTTAAATTTTGTTTCACTTTTACTACAATCTCTTTAACTTTATCCTATAATACAACATACTAACCAATAATAACTCCAACTGCTTCTAGCATACTTTCAAAGTATATTATGGCTCTAATAGGAACACTTTGTCTATCTCTCCTTGTTTCAATTCTGATAGTGATGCCAACTGCACCAATTTTGATTAATATTTCATTTCGATCCAGTGATACTTTATATTATGAACGAAGGCTTGCAACTGCTTTGAATGAGGGTGGCAATCTGACTGCCCATCATAGGAGATTCTTGCAATATTTTTTCAAGGACCTCCACACCATCAAGCTTAACCTGCAGACACCAATACTGTTTTTAGGCTATTCAACCTGAATATGTTAGTCCAGATATACAATGACTCACTTCGAAGTGTTTCCCAAACTTACTCCTATGATATTCTAGTCTTTTTCCTATACTCTTTGGTTATCATATTAATACACACATGGACACATACTGATTTGAAAACGAGAATAATGTTCTACTAAATTTGCAATGCAATCAAGCTCACTATTTTAGTTGTACCCAGGTAAAAATTTCACCAACACCTGTAGTTTTTTTTTTCTTTAAAGATGATTTCATTTCTTTGATACCATATGCATCAGATCACAAATATCCACATCCCTCTCCAAACCCTATTTTTAGACTCATCAAAGTCACGATTACTAAATTGTAGAACATTTGACTTCAACTTATTATGTTGTATTGTACTCACCCCAAGTCATAACTAACACTTACTCCACACTTAGGCATCACTTTTACATGTAAGGAATAAATGATGCCCTGATATCCTCTACACTCCGCACATAACACATAAGCTATTTTCAGTGTCCAACCCCCTCATAAACAGATTTCCTTTCGTTGGTAATCTATCCATCAATGCCTATGAAGCTAGATGAAGTATAGATGACAAAGTCTTTGTCTGCCACAAAATCTTTAAAAGTTCAGAAAACTCTCTCTTACAACTATTTTTTCAAGTTTTTAATAAATTATTTTGAATGTAGAAACCTCTTTCTCCTCATCATTCCACATCATTCATCCCTTCTCTCCTTGTAAATTAAAACACTTAAGACCAACATTAATTGGTGAAAACGATCTCTGGAGTCAAATTAAACTACTCTTAAGAAGAATTGGAGATTGGAAGTTTGTTCTTGTGATTAGGAAACAAAAAAATCGAAAGAGAAGAGAGGGAGAAGCAAGGAGTGCGGCGTTGCAAAAAAGTCAAAATAAGAGGGGAAAGTGAACCCTAAATTTAAAATGATCATTGTGTTGGCTAGGTCGACGCAAAACATCCTTGAAAATAGCATTGACCTAGTCGAAGCAAGACACTTTTTCTGAATAGTGTCGACTAGGCCGACGCAAATGCTACGTCATTTTTAACGTCTGCCAGGCCGATGCAACTTTTTTTCAAAGATAGAATCTTTGTCTGTCGAGTCTTCTTCACATTCCAACTCTTTTTCAAGTTTCAAAGTTTTTATTTGGTAAGTGTTATTGTAATTATGTCTTCGTTTTCTTCCTTTGCTTTTGGTGGTTTTGATGGGGTTAGCCCTTTGGTTGGGAGAAAAGTTTGTCCCATTGGTTTTAGTTCATCGTGATCTTCTTTTTCTTCAAAGATAGAATCTTTCTCTATCGAGGGAGATGTAGTGAAGGAAGTCCCCGCTCCTCATATCAAAATCGCGGAAATCACTACGCTATTGTCATCATTAAAGTGTGTGTAGCGGACTCTAATTTTCTGCTATTTTTTTATGTTTGTCTAGAATGAACGAAATTGACACTATTTATGTCCATTATCTAATAAACACTATCTTTTTTGTAACTATTTTTCATATTTTCTTGTAATAGCTAATTTGAACTAAAACTAATTTTTAAATTAAAACAAATTAATTTTTACATTGAATACAAAAAAAAATGTACAAATTAACTAATAAGTTGTTTTCTAAATAAATTCATCTAAATATAAATCACACCCCTAAGTCAAAATCAATTTTACAAAATTAATTTCTTTAAAACACACCCTACATGATTGAAAGCAAAACTTCATCACATTTATAACACGATTTAAGTAAGCCATCACATGTTTAGTGTTATGCTAAAGAAAGTTTGAAATTGAAACAACTTTAGATGACTTTTATTGTATTGTATCAAAATTTTATATTGAATTTATTTACTTTTAGAATTAAAACATTAAAAATCAGTTTTAATTAAAATCAAAACACATGCACACACAAATTTGCAGCGCATTGCAGCAGTCAACACAAATTCGGAACGCATTACAGGAGTAACTGTAGCTGTCCACCAATACGTATTCGATGTTACTGTAAGCTTCAAATAGCATTTACCGTACCACTGTTCATTGTGGTTTCAGAATTAACGTTCCTTTTCTCTTTCCTTTCTTCCTTATCCTCTTTGGAACCCATTCTCCTCCCTTTTGTTCCTTGCTTTCAGGAATTGATGCCATACCATGATGGACCATTTAGATTTTGTCAAGCACCGTCTAGATTTTGCAGCAACAACAAATTTCACCAAGTTGAGTTCAAAGAAATTTGGTCTTATATTCCCTTGTTGACTCCTGAATTAAAATCTTATTATGACAAGTTACTACCGAATAAGAACATCAGTTATGTACTCATTGTATCGAAAAGAATAAATTATTTAAGGTTCTTTTTGTGGAGGAAATTGGTACACACTCTTGATGTATTATAATTTCTGCCGTTCGTGATATTTAAGGTTTTTGTTTTGTTAAAATACGACAATTATTATTGTATTCTATTTCATAGGTACATAAAAGATTTCATTGGCTGATAAAAAAAATATATATTTCATGGTTCACAATTATCATGATACTCCCATGTGAACCAAATTTCAGAAGAACCAGTGCAGTGAGCATTAAACCCACCTTTTAAACTTTTTTTGACACCTGCACGGGCTTGTGGAATATTTCATGCATGAGAGGGTTTTAGAGCTTTCGGTTCGCCACGTCACATTAGAGTATTCTCCATGCTTCATCTAACCCTAGACATTGACCAGGTTCAACTATGGCCACATCAACATCGTTACTTTCAGCTCTAGTGGTCCTCCTTCGAGCAGAACCACACCTTCATGTGGAGGAATATTCAACTTCTTCCTATAAATGGTAGTGCATATCTCTCTGCTGTCTCGTTGTCATTGAAACACAAAATCATGCAAAACCATGCAAATGTGGAAAGTCAACTATCACCTAGAGTTCCTCTGATCTCTTCATTGCATTTGTTTGCGTCTTCAGAGAATCAAATTTTCAAGTGCATGTATGCACTGAAGTGCATACATATAAATATTGTATGAGACTGGTGTATGAGTCACTTTCTTCTCCTCTTTTGGGGCTATAGAAATTTGAACTTTCACTCCATTTTGCAACAAAAGCAAACAAAGATCTACCATCCTGGAACCGAGGGCTTAACTTCTCTGTTTAACTCAAATTCTCAGGTTTCATTTCAAATATTTGCAGAAAAAAATTTACCACTCTGTTTAAGGAACAGTTTTATCACTTTAAATTTTATAATCTTATTTTTTTAATTATTTCTAAACAAATATTTCTAAAATTATGTAACTATCTAGATTTAAACAGATAATTATTATATTTATATTAACATAAATAATTTAATTTTTCAATTAAACGTGGATAAGAAGAACATCCTATATTTTGGAACTTTAAAAAAAAAAGACTTCTTGTAATGAACAAAAATTATACTATAAAACTTCATGTAATGTAATTGATGGAAATAGATAACTTGAATGTATAAAATTGAAGAAAATTAGAAGAGAAGAGATGAACTTAAATAAAATGAGATAATGGATATACAGAAGATGGAACAAATACTTACAAGGCGTTTTTATAAAAGTGAGTATTTAATGTATGTATTCTTTAAATTTTAAAATGCTTACTACTTCCTATTCATAATGTAAAAATAGTAGTTAAATAATTTGAAAATAACTTTTTTTATAACTCCCACTTCACTTCAATGTTTCTTAGCTACACTTGAAGTGTGTCACAATTTTTCCTTAATCCACAACGTCTTTTATATCCGCTTGATTTCCTCCCACTATCATTTCATTAATTTTTTTATTTAGATTTCTTTTGAGTCAATTTACCTTTAAGATGATTAAGCTTTTTCGAATATACCTTGACATAAATTTTTAGAGTTTCACTTGCTTCAAAGGTATGTTGTTTTTCAAGTTTTTTTTAATGTTCATTTTTATACTCCAAAATTTTACTCAACTCGAAAGAATTTTCATCTTAGAATAGTCTAGTAATCTTATTCAACTCGAGCCAAATTATCTCTCAAAGAATAATTTTCGTATAAGTAAACAAAATGTTCTAAAATGAGAGTGACAAATATATTACTCCAACAGTCTATTTTTTTAAGTATAAAATATTCACCCACAAACAGTATTAATTGTATATAAATAAGTTATGTACATGGAAAAGTACAAAGAAATTTCAATAAAATCTTTAAAAAAAGTCACTTTTTTATCAATAAATAATTTTATTATATGATCCTTCAACTCATATACAATAATATATATACCAAGAGATAAAATTTGGTCTCCAACTCCTAAAATCTCCACTGTTTACATCACCTAACAAAACATTTTCTAGACCTGAGATATTTTAACATACTACTAGGTGTGCCACTATATCTGTTGGCCCACTTGGATAGCTACTTGATCCTGCAATTTCAATCAAGAAAAAAAACACTCTTCCGAAAATTTTGTGTACTTACCTGATCTTTCTTGCCCATCATCCTTGTTTATTGTTTTGTCATTAACTTTATGCATTCTACTAAGCTAAATAAAATATTTGTATATTTTTTACATCTTCGTCTTTTTTTTTTTAAACAACCATAAATAAAATAAATAAAAATATTTGAAATGTTCCAACTCTATTACATATATAATAAAAAAACTCAAATCAATTTCTTTTTTATCCCACCAAACAAATAATCACCTAATAACTACTTAAGAATCACTATCCCACAAATACATAAACTCTTCGAGTGATTAAAACTGAACAGTTCTGAACAGCAGATAAATAAAACAACAGACACAACAGTACTTTCTTATCGTAGGTCATTGTTTTTTCTATCAATTGTATTGTAGGACTGATTAGGTGTAAAGTCAGTTATGATTTTGTAATAGGGTTGAAACACTCCTAAAATGTTCTCTTTAATTAAGTTCATTCTTTATCGTTCCAAAAAAAAAACTATTCCATCAGCTTAAAGTCATCTAACTCATCTCCTTGCATTACCAGTAGGTAATACCTCCAACAATCCACCACCAAGCAATCTCCATTATCTCCCTGCAAGACCTATACTTACCTGCAAAATCAAATCAGATTATAGAAAAAACTGCCTCCCTCACATATCCGCTCCTGATCTTTAACGCTTCAACCCCCATACCCACATATTGTTATTGCAACTAATATTGTTGCCTTCTACCGTGAATGTGAATTACAACCTCTTATGGGTGATGGTCGGATGATCTTTATTTAAGACATTGAATCGGGCACACAGTAATCACTCTGCTAAGGAAAAATTAACTCCTTGATTTTTAAATTTGGCCTACAACCATCCTTTAAGTTGAGCAAGGAAAAAGATCTCTACTGCATCAACTACCTCATCATTAAAAACAACCATAAGACCTTTGATTTCTTATTTAGGCACATTAAATAAAAGCTCTGAAAATGATTTGAAATAGAAGAATGTCTAACTGAAAGATTGTCTATCCATTGATCACATAAGTCCCAAATTTTCCTACAATGACAAAATTTTAAAACAGGTGGTCTGCATTTTCTTCACACATATTACACAAAGGACACAAAGTGTTTGGCAATTGCACTCTCCTAACAACTAGATTACTCCTCATTGGAAGCCTATTCCAAAGTTGCGCAGTTGGGGCCACTTTAAGGTTCCACAGTAGTTGGAATGCTTCCTTTGTTGTACTATTACCTTCACTCTCCAACAATGCATAACCAAATCTTACAGTATAGCCCAATCTATCATCCAGTCCCTATATTCATGTGTCTAAATCATTTATCGTTCATTGTGCAGTACTTAAAATAGAATGTAGTTGTTGTTGTAACTCATTTTCCCATTTAAACAGCTCCCTCCTCCATAGTAATTTCTATTTAAATGACTCAACATTATCTATAGTTACCCATTGTCCCACCTCACTTATTACTTTCTCACTACACAGAGTTAGAGAATACAACTTAGGAAACCTATCTTTCAATGGTTGACTCCCACTCTAGTTATCCTCCCATGATTTTATTTGTTTACCATCCCGTAAAATCCAATTAATATTATTATCAAACCAATTAGATTGATTCCCACCATCATAGATTTTGCATATTATGCATAAGTCTTTCCACCAACCTGATTGCTTTTGGCTCTCCCCAACACTATTCATATCCCTTCACGTGTCATACCTAGACTCTAAAATATCCTTCCATACTCCATCTCTCTCCACTCCAAACCTCCACTTTCACTTCACTATGAGTGCTACATTGAATCTGCTTATGTCTCTCACTCCTAACCCTCCCTTTTCTCTTGTAGTGCAAACTTTATCCCATACTATCCAAGCAATTTTCCTATCCTCGTGTCTCCAACCCCATAGAAACCGAATTTGTATTTTTTGGATAAGATTACAGACAATCAATAGTAGGTACCTTAAAAAATGAAAGATAGAACAGGAGTAACGTACTTAGTACAGATTTTATCAAGTAAACCCTTCCTGCCAACGTCAATAATCTCCCTTTCCACCTGGAGAGTCTAGTATTGATTTTGTCCACAATAGGTTTCCAAAAAGACACAGTTCTATAGTTTCCTCCAATGATCAAGCCTAAATACTTGAAAGGTAAGTGCATGCATCACTAAACAATTCAAACCGACAGAAAAAATAGATAAATTTATATCATGTACAAGCTTTTGTGAAAATTTACTTTTAGATACAATTTCAAAAATCTTCGTCTGTCTTATTGTAAATACTTTTTCAGCATCCATCTTTTCAATTTTTGTAAGTCACAAAATTTTTCTATCTCCACAACATCCATATAATTGTTATCCTTACGTCCTTCCAAATTCTATTGTCTTTTTTTCTTAAATTACAATTCATTAAAGTTACGGGAATACATTTTTGTTTGATTATGTAAGACCATCACTAGTGTAAAATAGTTTATTAACGAAGTAAATTTACGATGATTATAAAATCATCATTATAAAAAAAAAGAAAAAAAAAAGACGTAATGGCCTTTTTTTTTCTAATAAACGTGGACATTTCAATGACGGTTGGCTTAGAATGATCCAACCACGATAAGTTAAAACAAAAAAATAAAAATATCAGAAAAATAGAAAACAGCGACGGTTCAAGTTGAATTGTCCTTAAAAGAAAGATAGAAAGAACATTTTTATTCCCTAAGTTTCTTCATCAAAGGTTATAAAACCAACCTTGATTCAGCTTCATATCCTAGTCAACTGGATAACTTTAACCACTGATTAAAAGATAAAACAAATTAAACTTTAATTCGGAAAAATAAAAATTGATGCAATGACGAAAGTTTCAATTAAATATACTAAGTGACGACTTATAAGAAATATATAATATAATTACAAAGTGAACATAGACTTAAAGGTAGTCTAGGAGGATAACAGAGAAGATAAGGTCAGTGTCAAAGTCAAACATTTTTTTATTTTCTTTTCCGAGTTTAACGAAATCACGCACGTCTAAACATATCAAATCTTAAACTATTATATACTTTTTTTTTTTGGTCGGCAATTTTTTATAATAATTATTTTAAAAATTTATTTAAATCATTTCTGATTAGTTAAGAATTAATGTAAAAGCTAAACTCATTCTTTACCCGCACCCCCATCACATTTAGCTTCCTTTTCGCACAAAACAATAAACCTTTTTTTTTTCAAACGAATTTGGTATATGATATATATATATAAGCATCAGAATTTCGAGGGTCCCTATAGAAAGTCTTTTCCAACTGATGAGCCAGGGCAAATGCAACATAAACATGGACCAAATTATTCCTAGGGCATCCTCTGCAACTAGCTAGCAAAGTAAAGCAAATGTGTTCAAATATCATCAAATAATGTCAAAAAGGAATGAGAGATAGATTCCAACCATTAGTAAATACACTTCTCCCCTGGCAACAAAATCCGACTAGGTTCATGTATTGAGACATGTTTGATTTTTTCAGTCTCAGTGACTGTTCCCTAACCAAAAGGCCACTGTGACCAAACATAGAAGGTGAAGAAACAAATTCACACACCTCTATAAATAAGACTGCTGTTGGTAAACAGTTCATTGGCTTGCAAAGAATAACAATAGCATTCAAAAATGGAAGGTCAGTTGTCCCCTTGAATTCCCCTGAACACTTCATTAGCAACCTTAGGTTTCACTTTCAGTGAGGCTTTGTAGTTAGCCCTATTGAAGTGTTTGTTTGGGGGAACTCTAGGAGCCATTTGATGCTTTTGAACAGAAAAGGTGTTCATTGGTTATATATATTATGATCTTTTTTTCAAGTTGGCAATGTAGTTTCTCACGTGCATGTCTTGTAGTATTTCATTTTGCACTGTTATTGTTCTTCCTCTCTTTCTTCTCCTGCTTGAGTTTATGTTAAGAGCTTTATGCATGTTTGCTTGTGCTTGTGGAAATAGTGAATCATTTTGGAAAATGGAAGCACCGGAAGAAGGTTATGGAGAACACTCATCACACTAATTGCATCCCTTCAATTTTTCACACTTCCCTTTATTTTTCTCCCTTCTTATCGCATGCATCATTACATTAGCCCCTTATATTTTGATATCTCCTTAGGTGTCCATATATAATCACTATGTTACCTAGTAAAAACTTTTAAACTTTATATATGAATTATAAATTATCATTGTTGTAGGACTTTGGACAAAACAATTGTTATGAGTACCGATACACTTATTATACATGATGATATATTATTAGATAATACTATAAAATTGTTTTACACTATCATTTAGTAGCATATGAAATCAAATAAATCACATCATTAATTTTTCATAATGAAAGGACGCAGAGGACATTTTCAGAAAGTTTAGTTAAATCCATGGGAATGACTAACCAACAAACACAATAAAGCTAGCTTTCCATTTTTCAATATATGCATGAAACATTTGTAGTAAAATATAACGTCAAGGAGGAAGTGCGGGGAGAAAGTGTATTAAAAAATCGAAAGATGAATTTAAGTTATACATTAAATAAAAATGAAAAAAGTTGAGTAATTTCAATAAAAAAAATGTAGATATGTCTAAGAATTTTTCAGAAATATGTAGATGAGTATATTTTGTAATAGTTGATAGCGTTTAATACTAGTAGAATTTACGTTTGGTGATTTTTTTTCTGTAAACTTTCTACAAAAATTCGTAAAATATTTTCTGTTTGTTAATTTGTCTAAAAATTTTATAAAGTCTTACGAGTATTTTTTTTATAAAAGAGCAAAATAAAAGAAAGACCCAAAATCTGGTTTGTCACAAAAGGGTCTAAGCACTACCGTTAGACTGACCTTTTGCTGATAGTTTTTCATGTGTTTCTTTAAGCATTTTAAAATGAAAAAAAAAACTAAAAAAATATAAATTTGGACTAAAATGAGAAAAAATAGCTTCTAGTAGAAGTATATACTTCAAAATCGTATTTTTATGAGTGTAAGGGCGTGTATGGTTCAGTTTATTCTAAATTTAAAGATCACCTTTTAAGTCAGTGATAAAAAGTTTTTTTTTTTTCGGGCAATCTACAAATTTTAATTGACATTTATTAAATTTGATCTACATTTATATAAATATTCATCTATATATTTATTAACACACTAATTTATATTTCTTCTCACCATTAACTTTTATTACATTTGGTGTAAAAAACCGCCAATTTAATTGAAGTAATGGAAAAAATAAGAGAAAAATTAAACCATTCTAGAATGGGTCACACACTTCTGTCTTGTCTCTAATAGTTTTTAAATTAACAAACAAATCGTGTGTGTCTCTTACATTACATAAAATATGAAAACAATTTCAAATCCATTTTAGTAATTAAAATCTTTTTTCTCATTTTTAACAATACTTAAAGAAATTAACCATTTGGAGAAAAAAAAATTGTGATAGAAGTCATTAATCCGTATTAATTACGATCTATTTTAAATTCAAATTTCACACAATAAAAATAATAAAATTAATATAATTAAAATTGTATTTTAATATATGTCTTGTCAACAATAATACTACACTATTAAAATTAGTGTAATTAAAATTTAAAATAAATTTCAAACTCATATTCACATTTTTGGTTAAATACAGATATTAATAAGTATTTTAGTTTATTGATTAAATAAATTAATATAGTTAAAATTCAAAATAATTTTAAATTAAAACAAGGATTAAGTGTATTTTTTCTACAGAGTTCATGTTTTTGATTGAATTAAAGTTTCAATTTCAATTAAAATAAAAAATAAACTAAAATACTAAAATACTTTTAATAAATATCTACTTTATTTATTGATAAACAATCTGTTATATATATATATATATATATATATATATATATATATATATTATATATAATATGATTTAACTATTTATTTATATCTATAATATTTATATATATATCTTTTTTATTTTT
>Ga0099825_1004328_pt1 | contig 18650 bp, 10 predicted proteins | sample SiratroredBW_FD_76838 | JGI IMG/M metagenome (GOLD analysis project Ga0099825, IMG submission 76838) | Root nodule microbial communities of legume samples collected from California, USA - Siratro red BW | ecosystem: Host-associated > Plants > Roots > Nodule | place: USA: California | collected... | reverse complement strand
GAATGAATAAATTATACGAAATCGTATTCCCTTTTTCAAACCTTAAATTTCCGCAGGATAAGTAGAATACTCACTGAAACTTCCCAAATGGCAACGCAGCCACATAGTTAGCTGCAGGGAAATTGTGATTGAGTTCCATAAAGATCGAAAACCACATCTCCTTTTGCAAGTGAAATAGTGAGATATCTCTCCTTTATTGGCAGTAATTCTGCTATAATTTATTAGTAACACCAAAGAAACTTTGGGTTAAGCAGTAGCTGTACAATCTCTTCCAGAAGACAAGTTGATGGACTTGGGTAGATCACTTCCTCTGACTACACGGTTATAAATAACCTTGAATGACTGTGAATTATTGGGTTTAGTTAGCAAACTTATTGGCATTCTCAGTGTCTGCTTCCGGTTTCTTCTTCCCCTAATCAAAATACTGAAGGTTTTCTCACCATCTATGTTCTTTTCATTTCTGCTGATCTTACTCAAGCCAATATTATTATTGGGTTTGTCCCCAGCATTTCCAAACCCATGAAAATTAGGATTCCCATTTTCCTTTACACTTTCTGCTTGAACTCTACCCACTTCATCCTCGCTAGTCTCTGATTCTAAAGGTTGCACCTCTTTCTTGTATCCACCAACATTAGCAATGCCCTCTGGCAGAACAAAAGCTGAGCTCGAACTTTTTGAAACATGACACTGTTTTTGTGGCTCCAAAATGGGATCAGGGATTGGTTTGATGCTAGGCGCTAGAAGAGGAAATTCCACCGGATGACAACCAGGCCATACGGCATTGGGACCAAAACTAGATACAGTTGGGTTCATATTACATTGCCATGAGAACTGATTGACATGAAATGCGCTGCTAGTAACTGGAAAATTGTTGGATGGTATTGATTGAGGTTGACTATAAGGAGGATACATAAATGGCAATGGTTGTATCATGTTTGGGGTAGGTGGAGGTGATGGGTATGCATGGTGAGGAGTGGAACACATTTGTGTAACTGCTGGTAACACGGTAGCAGGTCCATGGTGAACATTCATATTTACTGGCCAGGGGCCAATTGGCGGAACAGCACCAGAAGCAGAAGGAAGTGTTGCATTCAAGGCAACAGGTGCAGCTCGTGCAATGCCTGGTGCCGGATTGAATGGAGCTGCAGATGCAGATAACTTCTTATATGGGATGCCCTGGGAATCACCCTGATTTGATGGAGAAACACTGACTTCTAAATCTTCACCTTCTTGTGACATGGTAGCAGTATGATTAGGGAGTTCAAAACAGTTAGAGTTGCTAGTGTCAACCTCAAGTTTATGAGAATCCACAGGATCCTCCACTTCATCAATCATTATGATATTATCAGCTGCTTCAAGAACCTCAACATCCACAGAATCAACCCATTTAGAACTCTCCAAATTTTCTTGAACAGAATCAGTAAACTGTGTTTGTTTCCTCTCAGAATCATTAGTATGAGTTGAACCATCCAAAGAATCTGACAGAGAATTTTTGTCCTTTTCTTTTAATGTATTTTTTGCCTCTTCCAGGGTTGGTTCAGAATTTGCATGAATTTTAAAATCTTCCTCTTCATGTTTGCCAATGCCAACACCAGGAGGATTATAGACTTGCAACTTGGAAATTGTCCCAGGAGGAGCCACTGCAACTTCTTTGTATGAAGGAGATTTCCCAATACTAACTATGGAAGTCTTAATAGTACTATCATTTGGTGATGAAACTGAACCAAGTTGTGAATAAGAACTGATTAGTTTGTCACCAATTTCTGATGAATCCTTTACAGTAGTTTTAACAGATGCAGACATGGACTTCACCCTGTATGTAACAGCTTTGACGACTTTCCTTCCAAATTTAGTACCTTGGGATATGTTTACAGTATGATCATCAGCATAAACCCCATGGGATATTGTTCTCTTCTTCAGAATATAATCTCTACTGATGTGATCACGACTCTTCCCATAAGTATAGTCTATGTCAGATTCCACTTTCTTTTTCTGATAATAAACTTTACCAATTGTTGCTCGTCTTTGCTTCAGCCGCTGGCTATATGAACCAGATGATCTTGGCCGTTGAACTGGTTGCCATCCATCCTCACCATCCGCAGGTGCTTCAGACAAGATTTCAACAGAAACTTGGTTTTCATCCGAGGTCTTTTCTAAAATGGGCTGTTCTGAATCAGGTGCTGAGTTGGTCTCCAGATCAGTATCTACAGCAACACCTGCTCCAGGTACGAGTATTTCTTCATCTGAAGTCTCTCTTGGAGTTTCTTTCCATGATTCATCAGAACTTTCTGAGCCAATGTTCTGGCAGGATTCCATCCTCATCTGCTAAATATTTCTTTGTGAAATTAATATTATGAAAATACATACAAGAAACAGCAGGTAGGCAGTTACTGCAACAATTTAAAATGGTGAACTGGCATGGTTCATGCAGTAACAGATCAACATTAAAGGGAAAAATAAATAAGAGGCTCCATTAGGTATCTGATTCCTCCATTGCAGTTTTCATTCTAACTATAGACTGAATTGGTCCTGAAGTTTATTCCATGTTTTTTCAGTTAATACATTGTACAGCGGTGTTAAGAAAGTAACCAATGCAAACATTTTAGCAATATCAGAAAATGTATATAAGTAGCAATCAGAAATCAGAAAACTATTCTGTATACTTTTAACCAAGATCTCAAACTAATAAGTTAAATATATCGAGATCAGTAAATCTGCACCCTACCTTAGTTATCTGGCTTCTTTTCCTTAGTGCAATATCTCTCCCTTTGGCACCATGACTTGGATTAATGTAGTCAAGCAAGTCTGACACACTGACAAATTCCATGGAAATATAATTAGTCGGGGTAAAAATTCATGTGAGAATGTATGATAGAACTTGAAGATGTTAATGGGAAGTTTTGTCACACTACGAATAGCAGATGTTAAACATTTAAAAAAAGGAATCATGTTTGTGCTAGACATACACTGGAATCTGATACCCCAGACTTCAATAAACACCTGAACCTTTCAAAATTTTGCTCTGTTGCAGTGTTCATGCCAATATCATGTTCTATATCAATCAGTGTCTAGTTATCTATGTATTTTAGAATTGGAATTTCATCCAATTAAAACGAACATGTTGCCTATATGATTCGAAGCGTTGTAAAAAGAAGACAGTCAAGCCTCAAGAGAATGACAAAAGGTTGTATCAATAGTTATTGGCCAGAAATATCAAATAATTTCCAATATAATTAATTACACATTATAATCTCCAAACCAAAACTTGACAGAAATTCTCCCATAAGTACGGGTGGAAATGGGTTGCCCTTAATAGGCCTGACCTATCTCCCAGACCTAAGGTCAAAGCTTAGCCTATTACTTGACATAGCCTTTCTTTTGAGGATTCACTTGACCTTTCAAAAGCCTACTCTGACCTAAAGGTCCGTTAAAAAGTCTCCGTAGAAAATCTATTTTATAGGCCCACAAACCTACCTCTAAATAGGTTTATGGACCTAAGTTTGGTGGGTCAACTGGCCCGAGCCTCTTAATTCAATAAAAGTATATGATGTAGAAAGATTACAATAAAGTTAAAAAACAATAATATTATTATTAAACTATTATATTTACTTAATAAGACCATTTTATTAGGCACAAACAGCTCTTGAAATGGTCAAAAGCCTGACCTTTTAATTAAACAGAATTTTTAAAAAGTGTTGGCCTAACTTCTTTATTAAATAGGCCTGGCCTTCTCCTAATCGGGGCTAGGCCACTGACCCTCCTAAGCCATCTTACCTATTTTCATCCCTACCAGTGAGGTCTATTAAAAGACACCTATACACAAGTAAGAGCTATTAGTACTAGATTGAATTACACGTATGCATGAGTAATGGCTACAAAAGTACCCAATCCATACAGCCAAGGCAGTTTTATTATACCTTAGATGGCCTTTGCTAGCAATAGACGTATCTGGCTTTTGAGTACCATTCCGTGCAGCTTCTTGTTGTTCTATAGCCTTGGACTCAAAATACTCAAGCCAAGCAGCAGCATCCTGTGACATTTTATCACAAAACTCCAGATGTAAGACCAGTAAAGGGGAACTTAGTGAAATATTAGTTTAATGCGAATGATAAATAGGACTATTTTAGTTGTGATACAAACTACTCAAACTCTTAGAATTTTCGGACTGAAGGTCTAACTCAGGTCTACAAAACATACTTGTAAAGTGACAACTGCCCAAACTTAGTTCTATTTAAGTCCTATCTCTAGTTGAAGTAGACTAAACACCACTCTTGAGGATACTACTAAGGCAACCACCAAAGAAGCTGGGATTATTATGGCTAGGGCCTATGGGTAAAGTGCATTTCCTATACATATATAACTTTGCAACATCATTTAAGACATCAATCAACCAACTTCAAAGTTGTGTATTATTGTTATTTCCTCATCTTCTGAATTACTGGGTACTTTTGTTATTTATACCTGAGTCCGCAAGTCATCTGGACCAAGTTTTGCCCGCAGAATTTGCAATGTTGTTTGCTCATGCTGTACGCTCAAAGCATATGCTGCCATCATTGAGAGTGCTATTGCTATTGCATGATAACTAGCAGCAGTCTGCACAGAATTAAAATTCCAAGAATATACAGATTAAAACAAAGAGATGAGAACTGATATTATTTTGGTATTTCTGATGAATTTAAATAAGTACTGGAACTAATCTTTGTACAGATTGTCTGTTTTAAAATTCCTAAGTTTAATCCTCATTAATAGAGTCCGCCTGTTAGCATTCACGTTTTATCAATTCATCCATTCAAATATTACATTTTGGATAAAGGATCTCACAAAATTAAACAAACTTAGTAAAGGCAAGAAATAAAATGAAAATAAAACCTGAATATGATCGGGACCAAGTAATCTTTGGTTGCACTTTAGAGCTTTCTGAAGATATCTAAGAGCAACATGTACATTTCCAAGACCTTCCTCCATCATAGCCACGTTAATGTATGTTGCAGCAGTGTTTGGATGAGATGGGCCACACGTTAGATGCAGAAGATATAAAGCCCGTTTTACATACCTGGTTGGTAACAGTTGCAGAGCCAATTAGTAAACAATTAAATAAATCATCACAAAAAATTGAACATTCAAAATGTTATAAATCCGTAGCAACTATTTTAAACTGGTTATCATTAATCTCATTCTGTTAAGAATATCAGACTAGACAACCCACTTAGGTAGTGATGAGAACCCGAGGCCAAACAAGGTGACTACATGTCTGTAATAACATTCAAAATCAGTAAACAAATGAAATAAATCATCATAAATATCTAACATAACATTCAAAAAATTCTAAATCTGTTAAGAATATGATGAATTCTTCCATAACGTCGTCCTGCAGTATGGAGGTGGAGGACGAGAATATGGAGATACAGGAAGAATTCGTCATTCTTTCAGACTAGACAGCCCAATTAGGTAGTGATGAGAACCCGAAGCCAAAGCCCAAGATGACTAAGGTGTCTGTATTATGTAAGGAGACGGAGTTGTGGTACACCTGCCAACTGCCAATCTGGCAGTAGTGGAGAGAAGGAATGTGAGTTGGTTGTGTGGAAAAAGAATTTAAGTGTAGGAAATCATGGAGAGGGGCGAGGGCTAGAATTTCAGAACTGGGGCCTTGGAAGACACAAGGCCTCTGGAACACTAAGACTTTTCTTGTTTGTCTTTTCCCTATTTTCCTATAGGAAACAACCCTGTACCCAGGGCGAGAATCCTTGCATCTGCTTAGAAGCAATACATTCCTCTCTATTTTTCCCTAATAATTTTTCCAGTACACCACAAGATGGATAGCACATCCTCTCCTTTATATGTAATCCCATTTTTCTTACCTAATAAATTATTATTTTCAATTAATAGATTAAAGTTTAGTCATATAAGGTAAGAAAAATCAAGGGAAGTTTTAATTATGAGAAATCCATGTACAATTATGCATCACCACTGCAAGAACAAAACATACTTCAGAGCCAGCTCTGTATGTTGAAGCCTGTAGTAGAAAACTGCAAGATCCCCATAACTCTTCATAGTATCTGGATGATCCAGACCCAGCTCTCTCTCATTAATATCCAGAGCTTTTTGTTGATAAATTGTAGCCTGTGGTTGGAATAAACAGCTCAATGAATTGGAATTGAATTCAAAGACCAAAAAAAAAACTTAGATTACATATTTAACATTGAACTATAGTCAATACACGCGAAACACTGCAAACTAAAATTGATTGAATGTTATTTGTTTGACTGTATAACTAGGTTATATATGCTTCTTTGGTTTCTAATGCAAAATGTCTCAAAACCAAAACAAAATGACAACAAACAAGACCTGATTGAAGTCTCCAGTGTGATATAAGACTACAGCAAGTAAGCTGTATGCTCCCGCTGCCACCCGGTGATAGGGGCCACAAACTGCTACAAGTCTGGCAAGAGCCTGTCACCAACAAATAAAATTGCAGTCATCATATGAAAATATGAAAAGGCATTTGCTGTTGAAGTTAATTGTCACAAATTCATAGAATTTCCTGACAACACTGAAGATAGATACCTTTGTTCCGTATGTAACTGCATCTTCTAGCTTTCCCTTGTCTAAAGCTGTTTTTGATGACTCTAATAGCTGCCTGCCGTCTGCGGATGAGCATACTACTTGCTGCAAAAGATATATAGTTTACAAAGTTTGGATGTATCAGTAAATTTCCAAACCATTCGACAGGAGATCCTACAATGGTTCTGTCTTGTTTATGTCATTACCTTGTGAACTGGGACCAAGTTGACAATATCAGATTTCTTGAAGGGAATTGGACAATCCATGTCAAGATCCCTCGGAACAAGCTCAATGCCAACCTAGGATGAAAGGCAACAGCAAAAATCAACTGTCAATGAAGAAACAACTTAAATGTCATTTTCAATTGATAACCATACGAACTACAAGCTATTGATTAGTTTAAGTTAGAATATGGGTACATATTGTACCTAATTACCAATATACACACATGCATATGGGGAAACCATTACGATTCATGAACATCTTTATACGCACTATCAAAGATAGGCACTGCCTGTCCTTTTTGCAGTTTTCTTTGAGAAAATGCTAAATTTGATTTTTTTAAAATCACCTTTTAGCAGTTTAATATACTTAATTTGACCTGGGAATCTGAAAGAGAGTAGTTGATGGTTTGGAGAGCAATTGAAGGGTAAAAAATGTGGACACCAACACATTATGACTGTGCAAACCTACGTTACAGGCACATAATAAGAGGACATTTTAACTTAGAAAATCCAGCCAACCTATACACTCTATTTCATGATCACAAATTAAACCTATAATCTGATTAGGGTATTATAAGGTGCCTAAGTCCAACATCAAGTTGAATGATCAGTGGAGTACTTAAGTGGCTTGGTTTTAGCCCTTTGATAGCTAGCTTTTAAGGTAGGGTTCCCCAAGTGCTTGGGTGTTCAGCATGTAATTATCATAGTGAATCATAAAATTTAGCTCAAAGAGTCCAAATAAATAAATGGAAATATGAAAAGGATGTAAATGTATGACTCCATTTCTATGCAAACTAAAATGCAACAGATACGCAGATTCTATAGCCTACTTCCGGTACCTTATGACATAAGCCACGCAAAATCGCAAACTTCCTCACATCACTGTAATTCAAGCTGCTAATATCCCAATCAAATCGCTTCTTCAGAAACACCTCTAGCCATTTCCATACAAGGGGGTGGATTTTGCACGATTTATCTGACTCACTATTTTCAGGAACACCAAGCAGCAAATTCAATGCAGCAGCAATGGATGCAGCCATTTTCTCCTTGTCAACAACTGCAATTACTGCCTGCAGGATATGCTTGAAAGCTCGAACTATCATCTCATGAATACAAAGTGATTGTACATGTGATAGTTTTTCGGAAAGCTTGACCTATAAAAAGAAAAATAAGAGGCAAACGTCATGCAACATGAAAAGCCATTATAAATTTAAACTGAAAGACATAAAATTTTTCCTCTTCTTAGCCTTTGAATATAGAAACCTCTAAAAGAATAGAGGTAGACAGTACAAGGGTGGAAAACAAACAGTACAGAAGTGAGAGAAGAAATCTGGATGTCAAAAGTATGAGCAAAGACGCATTCTTCGTACACCTCCTTAGGCACAGCAAATTGACCATTATACCCTTAATAAAAAAATTAAATAAATCCTACACTCCTTCAACTTTTTGTATTTCGGACGGAATATAATTTTTTTTATTCCGAATTATACAATCTTGAAAATAAGCAATCCAAATAGAAAAATATATTTCGGATTGTACAATACAGAATTTGAAAAAAAAAATATTCCGGATTGTACAATCCAAAATAAAAAAAAATAATTGTATTTCGGATTGTACGGGAAAGATATTTTTAGTATTTAAAAAAAAATATGAGAGTGTAGGATGAAGTCTTGGAGGTGCAGGAAGAACACGTCATAGGGGTGAGTAAGTGGACCAGTGCACCTGGTTACAACCCAGTCAGCTGCTCTTCAAATGGTCCGGATAAGTCCAGTTTAATCTTTTCTTCTAGGACTCTATCTTATCCGCAAAAGCCCACATATAAATGGACCAGTCTGCGGGCCTAAATAGTGATCCAAAAAATGAAAAATCTACTAATTAAAAAAAACTACTTATTTTTTCTTTCATTTTCTAAAATATCATCTATCAAACTAAGATCTAGCAAATTATCTATCAAACTACTATCTGTAAAATTAAATTTAAATTTAATAAACTTACAACTATTTTGTCTAAATGCTACAGTTTCAAATCCATGGACTAGTCAGCTAATACATGGATTAAACCTGAGAAGCCAACATGTTTATCAGACCGGGCCAGTAATACGGATTAAGAAGGAAAGAGTCTATTGTTCATGAAGGTCCGTGGACTTGGGTCTATACAGGCACCCCTATGGGCAAGTGATATAATCTGTGAAGAAATCTGATAGCCAAGTGTTGTAAATAGAATATAATTATGCAGATTAAGAAAAAAAGAGTATGTTATCCATTAAGGTCTGCAGACTTGGGTCTGCATACCCACCCCTATGAGCAAGTGATATAATTTGTGAAGAAATCTGATGGCCAAGTGTGTTTTTTAGTCATATATTCAAAATTAGAGTAGTAATTATATCATGAAAGATGTTAACCAAATACTTACAAACTATAAGTTCCTTTGAAAAATGCATAAAGAGGGCCACATGAAGAGCTTCTTTTGGTCAATATCATTATTTACAACTACACAAAGTAAGAAAACAAGTTTAGAGCACTAACAACATGTCCAAGAGAATGCATACGTAGACCCCTAATATGCATGAAATCAGTTAAGGTGCGTCCGTCGACAGGAGAGAGTTCCAATGAGCCAAAATCTGCAACCTGTATTGCATATAATTATTATTATTATTGTTGTTGTTACTACTACTAAAAAGGGAATGATCATAATCTTATCAATCAGAATGCCTTTTCAGAGAACTGGTAAAACAAAATCCTATCATTACCAGCTTTGGGAGAGCAACATCCATGTAATATTTCTGAGACAAGTCGATCAGCTCTTGCATTGACTGATGATAACACAAAGCAATTTAGGTCAGATGTTTGATGTAATAGTTAGGTTCAGATACTGGAAATTTTGGAGATACTTTGTTAGACCTTGACTAAAATACCTTGCTGTGAAGTCCAGTTCCTGATTCTTTTAACCGAGTAAACGCTGCTTCAGATAGCAAACCCTTTAGCACAAGCTCATTTTCTGCTGCTTCTGTTTCATGTTTTGATTCAACTGAGGGCACCAAAGCACTTTCAGGCTCTCCATTAACACGTGCCAGATGAGATTTGGAGTTTTCAGATGCCAGTTTCACACTACTTCGATCAGATTTATTTTTATTATTCTTGAGGACTTTAAAGGATTTCCCTAGACCCTCAACCTTCATTTCCTTCTTAGCCTTATCCAACAACGGTTTTTTATCTTTTTCAGTATTGTGGTCTTGCAAATGTTGTATCCAGCATGCTCCAAGTTCCCATCTTATGAAATTGTCCAAACCAGGTTCCTCTTCCTCAAGCTTAGAAAGGCTTTCTTTAATAAGCCTCTCCACAAAAGCTTGAGAAACTCCAAGTTCTTCAGTCTCAGGCATTTGCATCTGATTGGGTCTATTCTTCTCTGACTGTGCCGAGTTTAGAAGTAGTCTTAAACTGCAAAAAATAAAAATAATTACAGGCCCAAAGATCTGACATAATTTAGATCAAGGGATCAATCAAAGAAAGCTTGGACTGTAACAAAAGCCATAAAATAAAAATAGACAAGCTAGAAAACTGAAGAGTAGCTCCATAAATGAAAACTACCAACAACAAGAAATCCTCCAAATAGGAGGAAGAAATAGCAGAATAAACCACCAAATATAGTTTACGAATTTCATCAAAAGAAACCCCCAATGAAACTTTTTAAATCACATATCCTATACTATGAAGAACCGACTCTAACACAAACAACAGGACACAACTAATGTCCGGAATATAAGATATAACTCTCTCTCTCTCCCTCTCTCTCTCTCTCTCTCTCTCTCTCTCTCTATATATATATATATATATATATATATATATAAAGAAGAAAAAAATCTAAATTGATTAGAATTAATATTTATATATATTAACTTCTGAAAACAAAGTTAAGTTTTACAATTTTCATATGACAATCATAAGAAGGATTGTTTCACAATGCAATCTTTACAAAAAGGATCCAAAGATAATAAGATGAATCATATCTCTTAAAACAACCAGTAAAGTTCTATGATATGGCGTCTCAAAGAATACGGAATCCCACAATATTAATAATATAAGAAGACTCTTTTTAAATAATGATAATTTTTTTTATGATATGTTAGCCAAAAGTAAGGTTAGCTCGCTCTCTTAGCCCGTGTTTTGGAGGTGTCCGAGCCGGCAAAAGATAAATAAACTGTGACACAGTAGATGGGTGTTCAACATGTGTCCGGGGGTGTATTGGACAAGTATCCTGGCTTGTGCTTGAAAAATGTCAGGCACGCCATTCTCTAGATGTGTGTCAGTGCTTTTATAGACACCGGAAACTTTAAAAACACTGAATTAGAATCAAATTTTACAGTCTTATATTTAACAAAAAACATCAAAACCATGGTTAGATCTTATTCATAAAACAATTCTCAGTCACACTGTAGGTCCAGCTAATAAAATTATAAACCATAATACACAAAAAGGAGGAGAGAGAGCACATAGTTTATGAGCACACGAGCATAATGTAATGTAGTAAAACTACTACTTGAGTGTTTAGGGAATACTGCCCTAGGCGCATATATAAGCCAATAGTAAAAAACTAATTCATGCTAATTTAGAGAATTAACATCATTAAATTTTACTAATTTCATTTTAAAAAAGACTTTTTCCATAACTGTGAAAATACAATCCCACTTAAATAAACGGTATTGTGGGGATGATATCATTAACTAGGGTTAAATTAGTTAAGATTTGTTTATATTTTGGTCCACTATAGATGTTTTGTTCACATATATTTGAGATTAGAGGAAGTACCTGTTAATGTTGAGTGCATTGGCACCACCATCCGGCTGATCAAACAATTCAATACTTTGATAAGATGAAGAGTTGACATTTTCATTTTCTCCCCCCTCAACTTTCACAGCAACCACATAACCGCAATATCTTACAACAACAACACCTAAAGTAGTAATATCCTGCATGCAGAATGTGGACTGTTTATCAGTTATATGATGGCAACGAAACAGCTATAAAAAATTTCAACCAGTCTTTCTATGTAAAATTATCATACATGGGCTGCAGTATTCTCATCAGCAGTAATTCCTTTCAGTAGATTTCTCTGTATTAGATCCTTTTGATTTATTCCAGTAGTTTCAACTCCATCAATTTTCGAATCAACCTTGCGGTTAGCGACAGAAGCATCCTTCATTACTCTAATACTCAAGTCACCTATTCTGTCGGTGAAAATAATATCATTTTCTGTAATAGAACTGTGTAGATCTGACTCTCCCATTACATGTTTAACAGCCCTAATAGCTCTCAAAATGGCAACATCAACAAATAAGGTGTGCCGAAGGAAAGCTTTTCTATCACGGATTTGCCTTTCTTCTGCTGTCTTGCAAGGCATCAATGCAATAAATGAAAACTCCTTTGCCCAAGGAATCAAGTCAAATTTCCCATCCCTTCCTAGACCGCCACCATTTCCTCCCCAATTTTCATCCTCCACAGGAAGGGGAGGGAAAACTGAGGGTGATTGCGCCACTGCAGGAGGAACAAGCCATGTGTTGGCTCTGAAGCCATAAGGGAGATTCCCAAACTGAAGAGACAAAAGGAAACGGGAAACAATAGAGCACAAGTAAGCACATGGAAATAGTTATTAAACTGTTCTACAGTACTTCCATTCAGTAGTTATTAGCAAGTTATAAACATAATGAACAAGAAAAACAAATAAAAAAAGTGTCCGGTACCTTGTTACGTTCTGAAAATGCTTTTAGTAGATCATCATAAGCCTGAAATTGAGAAAAGAAATTCGTAAAACTAACCGAAGTTAGGACTAGCCTAAACCCTATCCAAAGTAAACATTTACGTAGAGGCATGAACACTAACAGTATCAAAAGCTCTACTAAGCCGTGTTAACAAATCAACAAGGTTATGACTAAATATCAGCTGCTTTCCAACACTGCAAAATCCATTTCTGCAAGCTTCAACGTGCACTACTTTCCCGTTACACAGCTTCACCTATAAGCACAAACGAAGAGATTTCATTATTTTTCACTTCCCGCTAGAAAAAGTAACAAAAATTACAAATGCGTAAATATATTTACATCAAAGGAGAAGAGATGATCCGCCTCTAATATCTCCGGAACTCGTCGTCTCACTGTTTTCTTTATATCTGTCGCGAAGTCAGGAGTTTCAGACACGGAAACGAAGAAAAGAAACTCAAAAAGGAAGAGAAAGAGGATTGTACATTGGAAAGGAGGAGTGAGATGCGAAAGAGAGAAAAACTCGTAGAAGCTCCCCAGCCTAGGGCACGACTGGCTTATCTCGCCATCTCCGTCAACCGCTGCCGCCGTAGGTGGCGGCGCGTGAGAGTTCACATTCTTCGCCGCCGACGAGTGGCCGAAGTTCGTCGTGCATGCCACGATGTCCAGTAGCCGTCTGACATGGGCCACTGCTTTATCTTCGTCATAATCCTCTGCAAATGAGAACACAGACATCGTCTTACAGTTCTTAATTCATTTATTTCTTATTAATTGAAAATAATGTATATGTTAATGTAAAAAAATAATTTTAAAAATACCTTCCATTAAAGTGAGGACGCATGGCTTCAGCGCAAACACATCCACAGTGTCTTTCAGCTGCGGTCCTCTCACCTTTTATTTATACATAACAAACACATTACTCTAATTCTTTTTATTTTTCTTATTTTAAAACTATATTAACAATCCGCAATCTTCATTATTTTCATTCATAGAAAGTTGTTGCAAGAATGTGTATGCACAAAAAATAAAATATTATACCTACAATTCCAATCAAATAATAAAAAAAACTATAATTTTTCTAAAATACTTGCCACAAAAAAGTGACCGTTTCTCCTTGGTTACAACATAAGCAAATGATAGTTGTAACACACTAATACTAATTAGGAGGACCATGTTAATCAATGTAGAATATAGGATTTTTTTTTACTTTCTTTATGAAAGTTTGTACTTAAAAACAAATAATAAACTCCTCGTAATTAAAAGGTCTAATTTATGTATATCTTACACAAATACTTCACAGGATTTATTTTTCATGACCACATCATTTATCTGAAGAACCGAATGATCTTATAAATTTATCAAAGAATGATGTTATAAAAAATTTATCAAATTATTTACAACCAAATGAGCGTATATTATTAAATTCCTGATAGTAAGTCATTTTAATACATTATTAATTTAAAGAGTTATATATAACCATAATTTGTAAGTAGTAATTATGGGATCTAATTATTTTTAATAATATGACACTTTTAATGTAATTAATCATATTATCAAATATGTTTTAATTAATTTTAAAATATATGAGCAAAACACGCTCTAACTTAAACTAGCTTAAAATTTCCGGATAACAATAATTTAATCTTAATCTTGATTTACCTAACTCTTTTGTAGCTTGATTATTTTTTAACTTATCACTGTAATACTGAGGTGTTTTGTAGTTTTATTATTATTTAATTTATATTTTTGGCTTATAATGAGAGATAAAAAAAACAGAAAAAAAAAAGGAATGAAAGAAATGTTGAAAATAAAATTGTTTAAGACAAGATTATCATTTACTAAATATTCTTTTAGCATTAATATGTTTTAATAATTAAAAAAAAAGTTCCTAGTTAGCTTAGTTGAAAAAAAATTAAAGTTATATTTAATCCAAAATTTTAAGTCAATAACTTAGTTTTGTTGAAAAAAAATAATTATATCTTCAATTTAAAATCTTAAAAAAATCTTAAATTAATGAAGTTATCAATTTTTTTAATATATCGTTCAAATTTTTTTTTTATTCCATGTAAGATGTAAGATGTAAGATTTAAGATTATTCAAAAAGCTTTAATCCTTTACTTTAATCTACTTTAATAAAGAATGAAAGTAAAAGCTCCAGAGTCCAGATTGCTAAAATAAAATGCTTGAAATAAATACTTAATAAGTTGTGTAAAATTTACCTCATGAGATAGGGAAAAATTGGTGATATAACAAGTATCTGTATTCACCGATAAGAGCCGACGAACATCAATTATTTTGTCAGTTGATATGCCCTGTTTCACAAAAACAAACATGCAATCACTTCTAACAAGTATTTTGCAGAATTTCACAAGAAATATAAGAAATAGCATCAGTAAAGTGGTGAAAGTTACATCAGAGATCTTATATTCAAATCAATTACTTATACGCTACACAGGAAAAAGACTCATCCAGAAGTTACTTTTGTTTCATTTAGAACCTCTTTTTTCTTTAGTCAATATATAAACCTTGTCATCCTCTAAATAACAAACTAGTACCACACGCTTCTTCCATTCCTTTCAAAGAAAAGTGTGAGATACATCCAATAAGTCCAGAAAATGGGATTAGAATCTTGATGGTTGTTAAGTTTTTTTGAAAGAGTTCATCAAGTTTTTTGGATTTATAATAATAAACTAATAACAAAAGAGACAGAAAGGTGGTTGTCAATAGTCAGTATACCAAAGTAAACTTAGTATTTTCTAATTATATATAATCAATAATAAAGTATAATCAGTTGACAGATAAAATAAGCAAACCTTTAGAACAACATGCATTTCATCAGAGAGTTTGACAGTGATATCCATTGCAACAGGAAGAACTGCAAAATTAAAATAAAAAACTGTTAAGTGAGCCAATCTGACCTGAAAAAGCTCTCAAAATGCATGCTTAAGTTAGGATAAAGTTATTATCATCCACATGCAACTCTTTTATACATTTAATTTCATACCATGGAACTTGATTATTTCTACACTATCAAACTTGGCATTATCAATATTGAAAGGCCTCCAAATAAGAAGCATAGCGATAAGAAGTTTATACCCTTTTCTTCCTTCTTCTTCTTCTCTCCCTTGCCCTTTGCGCGACTGTATCTTGGTGCCATTGAAGCTGCGAGGATAGACGAGAGAAATGAGAAAAGAGAAAGGAAATAAAAAGAGAAGAGCAGTAAATGAAGAAGGAGGAACGCACCAATAGAAGTGGATGAGTAATTGAAATTTAGTGTGGGAGTTGGAAGAGTGAAAGAGGTTGGTAGAAGGTGGAAATGAGTGTGAAGCGGTGAGATTGAGTTGGGAAGGCAAGAAACGATAAATAGAGGGAAGGGAAAGGAACAGAGTAGTGTGATAAGGGACGAACGGCCGAGATTTAGCTGTCAGAAATCGATTTTGATAATTGGCAGCTTCGGAGGTTGTGGTTTTGTAATCCCGATGATTTTTGTTAATATGGACCATATCACGTGATCAAGTCAAAAACTCGGCACACATAACCTCAATATTTTAATAAAAGAAATTGTAAATGCCAACTACATAATTTATATTATAATTATTTTTAATTATACATTAAAGAAATTATTTACAAATGTGACCAATTTTATGTAATCAATTAATTATCTTTTATGGTAATTTTATGTGACCAATTTTAGGAGTTCACCAGAAATATGTGGGGTAGATTTATCCTTAAAATTTTGAATAAATCATTTTTTAAAATTCAAATTTAACCATATTATGACCTATAGTGTATGGGAGGAAGTCAATCCAATCTAATCTTTTTAAGGTGATGATGTGTTAATTTTAACATAGTTAAATCATAAAATAAGATTTCAAATTAGGGTGTATTTTATACATTATTCAAAAAATAAACTATTTCATGCAAATGTTATTAATGTGTATTTGTTAAAAAAATTATATTGTTAAGAGACAAAATAGATGTTAGTTGTGAGATTAATTGAGGTTATACTTAATGTAATTTGATAAAAATTGTGTGTATTAAATAAAAATTTATAAATTTTACCTTAAATTACTTTAATTCTCTTGTTAGACAATTTTTTTTTATCTTTTACATCTTTCCTCATGTTTACTAATACATTTCTCTCGCTTGTATTTTTATTTTGTATTTTCTTTCTATATTCAACTTCTAATTCTAATGGTATCTTAAGTACTTAGTGATTATGAGATCAATTTTAAATTGGTAAATTTTTAAATCAAAGTAAATGTTTTCTTCTTTTGAAATCCTTTTTCTTGCTTTAGTTTGAACTCTATTCTCGGTTTGCATAGTGTATAAAAACAACTTTCACTATAAGTTATTGACATTTTTTTTTTCTTTTTTCATTGTATAAATGTCTATAATTTTAAAATTTCTCCCACTCTTCTTCTTTGTAAGACTTTATGGTTCAAGTTATTTTTAATTGAAGGAATTTATCTATTTACCTATTATAGTTGAATTAGAATTAGATGTTTATGCTCATGTATGTACCATCCTGGATAGTAGAGTTTTTTTTTTTTTTTTAAGAATGGTTTAGAAATGTTGCAAAATTATTGTTGTGTTGTTGGTTTGATAAAAAGATGGTTGCATGTTAACATAGGAATTTAGTATAAGATTTCCTTATAGTTATTATTTAATTGGGTTGTAAAATTTAAAGAGGATGAATTAAATTTTAAGTTGATGAGATTACATGTGATTGTGTTGAAATTCAATAAAATTTTGATTTGTTAATTGATGAATCTTGTTGCAAGCTACAATCAAATATGAAATTTAAGTAAAAATTTTGATGATGGTTTATGAAACTGTGAAAGTAGTTAAAATATAGATGAAATAGAATTTATTCTTAAGATGAAGATGATGCTTTTACATTAATTAGTAAATGACATTATCAGTTATATGTAATTTCTAAATGAATTTTATTTGAAGTTGAGGTAATCTTTTGAACTCAAAACATGATTTTGATGTTATAAAATCACATAACAAGTGTATAGTGGTATGTTTCTTATTTAAAATGTTTTTGATTGATCTTAGACACTACAAAACATTTGTTACAATTTTGTGAAATATTGTTTATAGTTTATTTGCTCTGAGTTAAATAATAGTCAAGACAAATTATTTTCTTTGATGGATTCTCAAAACTATAAATTCTCATTCAAACTATAAACCTAACAAAATATTTTTTAGTATAAAATGTTGTTAAAATCATATTGTTTAAATGATTGCATCAAGTAATAGTATTATTTGTACATAAAGATATGATGATTTGGTTGATTATTTAAATTAAATAATATCTAATCAGTAAAACGTTTAAGAAAACGGATTAAACATATAAAATGATGAGTTTTAAATATTAAATACATTAAACTTACTCTAATTCATAAAGTTAAGGTTGACATGTTTGACATGAACTATAGTTCATGTGTTATTGTATGATAAATTTGAAAGATATTGACAAATATTCCCATTCTTTTAGTAAATATTTATTTATTAATTTATTATATAGATTTACGTGTGATTTATGAAAACATATGCACGTACATGTATAATGAATAGATTAGGATTTAGTTATTTTGATAAAATTATTTTATTTTTTTATTATCTTAAATTTTAAATAATTTATTTTTGTATATATTACATGAATAGTAACATACTATATTTGTATTATATACAGGGAAAAATGGAAATTCTTCATCTTATATATCCTCTGAAAAGAGAGTATGTATTATTATTTAAGAATTATTTTAAATTACTAAAAATTTGTATGAATTATCTTTTAGATAAATATTATAGTATAGTTTTATGATAAAAAAAATCAAGTTAAAAGACCTTTTTTTCATGATAAAAACTAACTTAAATATCACTGCATAAAACATTTTTTACACATATAAAACATTTGTATACAGATATTTTTTTATTTCTAAAATTTTTTATAAATATTATATATATTGTATTATGTATTGTCTATTTTTAGTTCACGTATCCATTTCTATGAAAGAAATGTTGTAATATATATATATATATATATATATATATATATATATATATATATATATATATATATATATATATATATATAATAT
>Ga0099825_1004325_pt1 | contig 18658 bp, 14 predicted proteins | sample SiratroredBW_FD_76838 | JGI IMG/M metagenome (GOLD analysis project Ga0099825, IMG submission 76838) | Root nodule microbial communities of legume samples collected from California, USA - Siratro red BW | ecosystem: Host-associated > Plants > Roots > Nodule | place: USA: California | collected... | reverse complement strand
TTTCTACAATAAATTAATAATAGATATAAAAAAAAAAAAAAAAAAATTTTAAAAAAAACAAAAATATTTCTAATAAAAAAAAAAAATAAAATATAAATATAAAAAAATAAAGGAAAAAAAAAAAAATAATAAACAAAATGAAAAAAAAAGAAAAAAAAAAAAAAAATTTCAAAAAAAAAATAAAAAAAAAAAAAAAAAAAAAAAAAAAACAGTTTTGAAAAACACCAATATATTTCTCATTATAAATCCAATTTAAATGTCAATGTTAAGCGCTAAAGGGAAAAAGAAGGAATGTACTGCCACATGCAAGGATCACTACCATCTGTACTTAATACAGTTCAGCAGTCAACAAAAATGTCTAAAAAAATTATTTACTAATATACAGAACTTCTTCCACGAGGGTCTTCGTCTACCAATATAACACCAATTGAAGCATGCTTTTATTACAATTATTTTTTATATATTAGGTATCTGTTTAAAGAAATTTTTCCAATAAAAAAAATAAATGATCAATATCAAAATCATAATCGAATGCTATTTAGTTTTTTCATTATATCTAATTTTACAACTCAAAACAAATAATAAAACTTAAAGTTTGAAGTTTCAATTAAGTCGTAAACTTTGTTTTTTTTTTACTAGTGTGAAGGTTAGATTTAATTATAAATACAAATATTTTAAAATTTTTACTCTTTAATAACAATTTTAAAGTCTTTATTTTTTATGATTTATTTAAGTTGTTTGATAAAATTAATTAATAAACCTCCTTTAAATAAACATAACAGATGAATTTATCAAATCGTTGGTAATGCCGGTTGAAATCACGAAATAATGGGTTCAAAACTGATGAATATTACCAGAATTTGAAATTGTTGAAAATAACGGAGGTTCAAAATTATTAAAAGTTATGGGCGTTTGAAACAGCCGAAAATAGTGAGGGTTTGAAACTACTGAAAATAGCAAGGGTTTGAATCACCAGAAATAATGGGGGTTTAAAACCACCATTCTAGGAGTTAGTAAAAATTGTTGGTAATCCGTTAGTAATAACTGGTTCTTTCAGCGAAAACCAAATAATAGGTAATGCACTTAACAGGGGTTAAAACTGTCGAAAATGTTAAATATAACCTCCATTAAAAACAATTTTTCTTTTGGTGGCTATAAATGTGTACCATAATAAACAATGTTGGAGATGTATGTGGGTAGCAATAATGTGAATCATTTGGATGCATAGGAATGATATTATTATTAAGAATAGGGTGAAAGACCTTAAGGGTTTAACTTAGCACAGGTTAAGGCGTGGCGTTGGATAACAAATAAGATACCTAAGGCCAATTTCACGTATTCAGACTTGTGCCTTTGTCCAATCATGTGTATTAAGCCCTTAGGAGCTTAGAACCTAAATTGTTTTGCTTGGGTAAGAAGTCAGTTGGAGAGTTCGTACAATTGTTTTGGGTGTGTTATATTTCTGTTTTTCTGTGCTACTAACTTTTCCTCACATGAGTTTTAAGAAACTAGCCAAAATTGTCCACAAAAATTAATTAGCATTAACTTAGTTGTGCCTACATTCACATATTGACATGGTTCACAAATTATTCTTAACTACTACAAGAAGACATATGTATGTTATGGTTACTTAAAAACATATTATATTGCATTGGCAGCATCTTCCCTACGCCATTCTAGCACGAATCCTATATGTCTTTAGTGTGGACTTATCTCTCAAGGCATCTGTGCACCTAGGTTGTTCAAATTATTTTTTTTAAAAAAAACATTGCACAAATTGAATATTTTTTAAGTGAACTATGTGGTAACATTGTTTGGTGGACGAGGATGATGAAGAAAATGGTGAAGAGCCACCACAACCAGACGACGATGTTCAACAACCCACACCCCAAGGACCAGTCCTCCCAGTTCTCCAAGATGATCATATGTTTTCATAGATTATGATGGATATTCAGGACTTGCAACAATGATTTAATAATTTGAGAGTAGATATGCACAACAGATTAGATAACTTGCAATTCATGGATATGCGCACAACTTTGACATAGTGGACAACATGATTGACCGAGTCCAGTGAAAAATTGATGACTTCAGCAACTACTATCAATTATGTTTACATCATTATGTTATATTCATTAGTGTATGTCTCATTACATTAACCTGTTTGACACAGTTATGTTATTTTCTTGTTTTCTTCAATTAAATGAAATTTACAATTTCGTACACATTACTATTTTTTTTTTTTACTTTTTGAAGCATATAAAATTCAACAATTTTTATTACCATCATCTAAAATAAAAATTTCTACAACTTTTAAAAATTTAACAATTTCAAAATGCCAAAATGATTCTAAACCCAACAAAAACTTCATAACTTTTTATTTTAATTCAAAGGATAAATTTGTAATTGTACTTCTTCATCATTTAAAAAAACTTATAAATATCACACAACAAATTCATTATATTTAATTTTTTTAAACTTATTTCACAAGGGTCAATTAGAAATTTCACAAATATATCAATTAAAGAAAAAATCTATAACATTTATCAAATCATTTCCACTTTTACAAACATTCCTATGAAATCCCTCCATTAATGGAAACAACCTTACCACACACAGACACTCTACTCAAATTCTTTCAAATTCATTCCTCCAACCAAACAAAACATAAAAAGAACAAAAATTTTAATTTACTTTTACCCTATTTGTTATCTTTAATTATGGTCACTAAACATTTATGACCTATAACAATATACAGAACAAATTGACCATCAATTTATAAGCATAAAGCTTTAACTCATTTTTGGAATGAGTAATATAATTATCAAAATAACATTTAAGTGAGATATCATATAATACATATATAAGGTAATTAATCTAACATAGTAGTATAAAATAAAATAAAAAATCTAGATTAAGAATATTTGTATATATTTATTCTAAGAATAAATGGATCTAGACATACATAATTCAATATACTTATTTTACACATTTATAATTAATATAAGAATAATATGATATCACATCATATAATATAATATAATATAATATAATATAAAATAATATAATATAATAATATGACATAGATAACGTAATGTAATATAATATAATATAATATAATAACACTTTAGAGTAAAATAATAAAACAACTTTAAGGAATTTGACTTAAAATATATAAAAAAAACTAATATGTTTTCCCTTCAATTAGGCAAATCTTGTATTAAGAAAAAAGACTTTAATTAAAATAATTAATATAAATCTTTATAGTTAATAAAGCAATAATTTTCCACTTTGACCAACAATCAATTTTAGTTCATAAGTATTCAACAAACTAAAATTCCTTTATATATATCAACTTATTAGTATGTTTCAAACATCCTTTAACATTTTGTCATTGTTTAAAAGATTGATTGGCAGAAAAAAAGTGTTGGTTGCAATGTCTCCTATTGTAAGAAGCATTCTCTTAGTGTCTATGCTTACAATGGTGTGGGCAAAACATGTTAACGTGACAATTGTTAACAAATTAGAAGGAAATGAAGATTTATATATCCACTGCAAATCTAAAGATAATGATCTTGGAATACATCTTCTCCAAATTAATCAATTTTTCCGTTGGAGTTTTGGAACTAGCCTCTTTTTAAATACATTATTCTTTTGTTCCTTTAGATGGAGAAATGGTCCTTTGGTGTATTATGATGTATACAAAGAAGTTAAAGATTTTTATGAATGTCAAAATTGTGTTTGGGACATTCGAAAAGCAGGACCATGTAGATACGAATCATGTACTTCAAACTCATGCCGGCTCGTATGCTATAAGTGGAATTGATGTGTTTTATTACAAGTATGTAATTTTCAATGAATAATATAGACTTTTTTATATCTCAATGTTTCAAGGTTTGTTTTTCTTTTTTTCGTCTAACATGAAAAGGGGTTTTTACAAAAAAAATTAAGTTGTTTATAAAGTTTACTAAAATTTTCATAAATTAAAATCTCTTAAATATCATTTTAGTTATTCTAGTCAAGTGAGTGTATTTTAATAAAAGAAAATAATGTTAATTTTAGAATTTAAAATACAAATGATTTTAATTTGACAAAAGGATTGTTAAAATTAATTTACATTAATCTAAAACCAAACCAAAAAAAGGGTCATTGATAAAAAGATTATTAGAAAATATGAATTGTAAGGGAAGAAAGGTCCATAATATGTATTTGCATAAGTGTAAGATGTTATATAAGTGTAAGATGTTTCTCTCATTTAATAAGTTAAATCATGTTTTCACTATTTGAGATCCGTCACATACAAGATCTCCTATGAAACAACCAAGTGTATGAGCAAAAATCTTTTTCTGCATAACTGCTGCAGTAGAATTTTTTTTTTTAGTTTGCTTCACATCTTATCACTAAGACACTTCTAAGTAATTATACGTCCATCCTGCAGTGAAATTACAAAGAAATACGATTACTCAATAAACATTATAACACTTTTACTAGAACAAATATAATTAAAAATTTTATTATCAAAATTGCTTTGAAATGAATACTTTCGAAAAAGAATAACACTTAGGGATTAAGAAAGTAAAGTTTTTTTTTTTTTTTATAATAGTGTAATTCGTATCTGTATTGCTCAAAATGGGCAAGCAAACAAAATTTTATTACTAGAATGGGTAGATTTTGTCAATTTGATACATTTCTGTGTTAACATTGAGATGGTATCGTTGACACGGTTTTGATTAATACCTTAAATAAAATAATGCCTATGATACATTTCCTTTCTACATATAATTTTTTCTTGTTTTTTCAAAAATATAAAATAATTAATTATAATTAATTAGAAATTCTCACCCTTAAACACATAAAACCTATAGTTAAATCATTCAAGGTAGTATTAATTTTTATTACCATTAAATAGATTAAACTGTATTTAAATAATACATTAAAAATAAATGGTAGGTAATACCATTCAACTTACTAAGGTATATTTGATTCTGATTAATATGAAACATATTAAATATATGTTTAAATAATACAATAAAAATAATATTCAAAATCAATAGATTTTACTTTAAAATATAATCTAATAGTTTATTTTATTTATTTAATTGAAAATTGAATAATTAATTATATCTTTTCTGCTTATATTTTTTTGTTTTTGAATTTTAGAAAAGAAAAATGTAAAAACCAAAAGATATAATTAACAATTCAATAAATAAAATAAACTTAGATTATGATTTTAAAACAAAATCCATCATTATGAATAGCATTTTTATTGTATTATTTAAATATATATTTAATGTATTTAATGATAATTAGTAAGAATAAATATATTTCAGTAAGTTGAATGGTATTACTATTTATTGTATTATTTAATTTAATGGTAATCAAAATCTACATTAATAAGTTGAATGTATTATTATTTTTATTGTACTATTTAAATATAGTTTAATGTCTTTAATGAATGTTATTACATTTAGGGTTTTGGGGTTTTCACAAATGAAAAATATAAGCACGAAAATTATATGCACAAAGATGGATATAATTTCACTTAAGGTATTAATTCACTGTTTTAACATGATCGATTTCTCCTCTGCTTTAATAAAATCAAATAAAATCGTGTCTAGTAATTTATCTATTTTAGTAATAATTTTTTTTATCCATTTTAGGTAATACTTATAGAATTTGAGTACTATGAAAAAAAAAAACAAAGTTTCGATCTACTTTTTTTCTACAAGATATTTTGGACCTCAATTTCATTGTGGTCATGAAATCTTCTTGACGTATCATCATATATAGAGAAACTGAAAAATCAATTTATAAAGATAAAAGCTTGAACTCATTTTGGAAAGACATGAGTATTATAGTTATCAAAATAACATTTCATTGAGATAAATACATATTATTTCTCAACGCAATACATATTAATTAAAACAAACACAAATACTAGTTCCACTTATAACACAATCTTCCCAAAAACACTGGTCTTCCACCATATCACTGCTAACACGAACAAAAAACAACACACTTTTTGTATAAAGAGACATTGCTACTTCTACTAGTCTTCTCTGTGGCACTAATCTGAATCAATTTATTAGACAATTAAGTCTATTTGAATTTTCATTTATTGACATATGAGTCAAATATATTAAAAGATAATAAATAGATACTAAATGAAGGTAGTCAAGGTATGATAGGAAAACCTAAATAGAAAGACTCGAAGAAGGAAGAATTTTTATAGAATTTGTTAGACAATTAAGTCTGTTTGAATTTTCATTTATTGACATCTGAGTAAAATATATTAAATAGATAATAAATGAAGGTTGTCAGCGTATATTTAATTTTATCCCCTGAATATTCGAAAATAAAAATAGGAAAACGTAATTACTGTCTTGAATAAAATAAAATATACTTATTTAACATAAAAAAAAAAATGTATGTGTGTCACGGATGATGCTAGCTAGTTCCAAATTAATAATTAATGTTTGAAGAGTCAAATGATTCAAGAATTTTCTTTAAAAATAAAGATCGCTTTTAAGAATAAAAACTAATGAAATACTATTGAAACAAACTTTGATTAGGGGAAAAAACGTTTTAAATCAATTACGAAAATAATCAACTTTCCAGCTCGATAAAAAAATATTATATTTTTATTTTAACTTGAACATCAAAATATATCTCTTTTCATGTAATAGAAACTTTATCGTATAAAAATTATATAATAAATTTGGATATAAATATTCATATATTCATAAAAATATTTTAAAATATATTTTTTCAAATAAGATCAAATAAAAATTTCTTCATATAATTATAAAATAAAATAAAATAAAATTTCTCATTAGCTCAACGAAGAGTCATACTATTTGCCAAATTCTCTTATTAGGTATAAGACAAAATCATACTAGATTTAAAAATAAAACAAATATCACACAAAAAAAAGAATAAGCTAGAGATTTTTAAATAAATGTATATTCATAAATTAAATTTCTATCTCAACCAAATCATAACAAATCAAACTTTTATAATTAATCTCGTTTATCACATTGTCATCATCATATCTTTACAATAATTCATATCATATATATACTAATAATATAAATAAAACTATTAATAATATTAAAAATAGTTTTCATATAAATATAAATAAAATTAAAAAATAGCAGTAATATTAAAAATATTTTTAATATAAATATAAATGATATTAATAGAAATAATGATAATATTCAAAATATTAAAAAATTATATAATAATAATTATATTAATATAAATAATAATCATAATATTATTCATACCGATAACAATAAAAGAACTAATGATAACATTAATATCACTAATATAATTTGTAATATAAATATTAATAATATTGAAAAATTAAATATTAATAATAATAATAATAATATTAACAGTAACATTAATAATATTAACACTAATGATAAATATAATATGAATTGATAATAATATTAATAACAGTAACAAAAATATTAGATATACTATTAATATTAATTATAATATTAGTAACATCAATAAAAATCTATTTTTAAACATTGCATAAGATTAAATTTATCTCTTTTTGTATTGGAATCGGAAATTCTGAACATTTATTTATTTTCAACCTCCTTAAAACTTTATTAATATATGTTATTTAGACAGACTCAACAATACAGCATGTCTCACTTATATTTAAATTTAAAGTTATCATAGAGAAACTTCTTCCTCTAACTTAATAGACCAAGATTAATAGCTCTAAGCGAAGATATCATCAAAATACATAATCAAAAATATAAACTTCCTTCCACTGACCTTTATATATATATATATATATATATCGATCAATAATGATTTTCTTAAATTCAAAGGATGTAATGGTATCATTAAACTTAAGATATCATACCTAAAAGCATGTTTAAGTCCATATATTGATTTTTTAAATTTACACATAATGTGTTTCTTTCCTTCTAAGTGAACCCCATCTCGTTGGTCCATATATATATCATCTAAATTCTCATTGCAAAAAGGAGTTCTAACTTCCATTTGCAACTCAAGATCATAATGAGCGTCATCTAAATTTTCATTAAGAAATTCTCATTAAGAAAAAGCAATTCTAACATCCATTTGCAACTCAAGAATATAATGAGTACCAAACCATGATGATTCTGAAATAATCTTTCTTATTAGAAACTGATTAAAATGTTTTCTTATAATCAATGTCATCCTTTTAAGTAAAATCTTTAGTAAAATATCCTAAAATTTGATATTGCGATATAAGTTATTACAAAAAAAATATTAATTTTAAAAGATATTTTTTATTGGAGGTTACCAAACCCCTTCTAAGCCACATACGTAACTGAACCATTTTATAATAAACCTCTGTAAAATTCATTAATTTAATGTTTTAATAGTTTTAATACTTAAAAAAAAATTAAGCGTTAGGTTTTCATTTAAAGGAAACATTCCATAAGCTTGACCTAATCTGTGAGGTTTTCCTTCTTCAACTCTCAACTTGTTAGAAATCCTAACTCAGTGCACAAAAATTGTTTCTTAAATGGAGCACGTTCTTACCCGTGCGCAGGTAAACCCTATTTCATAGTCGTCTCTCCCTCCAATTTTCATATCCTAGGTCACTTTTGTAACTAAGTCTTAGTGTGTTATTTGTTTATGGAACAAATTATTTTCTAATGATGCTTTTTTGTTATAGAAATGTTTCAGGTATTTTCGTTCGGGAGGGTTCGGTGTCAAATCGTCTCTAGGTTCGTCCCCTTGTGGTTCGTCTTCCTGTGGTTTGTCCTCACGTACGAGGCGTGGCTGGTGAACCACCCCAAGGCCTACAATGCCATTGAGGAGAAGGAGAGAAGGTTCTAGACTTTTAAGGTTCGTTCAGGAACATAACAATGGGGTGGGATGAAGAGTATAGGGCGTTGTTCTTGGGCACGTCCACGAAGAATGGACGCAACGCTTTTCGTGTCGGGAACGAGTGCTCAAAATATTCAGGTGTTTTTATTCAGCTTTTGTTTACCAACTTTAAATCCAATTTCAATCACTTTCCAGTTCGAATCTGCTAATAACATTTATAGATTTGTAGGTTATCTGCAAAAGAAAACAAAAATAAAGTAAATCTAAGTTACAAATCCGAAACAAACATTCAAATATGTTAAAATTTCAAAAATTGTGTCAAAATAATAAGAAAAAAATTGTGTCAAAATAATAAGAAACTTTTAACTGAACCTAATTGATTCAATTCTAAAAAAATATCTAAAACTCTATTAATTATTGACTGATTTGTCTTTTTTATCTTTATGTAACGGGAGAGTGGTAAAAAAAATAAAAAGAAAATAAGTATCAACGAACTCATTGCCTTTGATTCAAGGTTAGCATTCTGTTTATTATAAATCTTTCTTTAATTATGTGAGAAATTACAAATTCAATGTAAATTGATTAAAAATTCATAAGTTAATTGGTTTCCGTCTTCATAAAGGTTGCTGGGCAATCTCCACAGTCAGTGGAAGGAATCAATCAAATTGTTATTGTGGATGATTAACTATTAAATTGATTAAATTTAATAGGTATGTTATCAAATTGATTAAAAATGTGACTTTTCTGATTCTCACATTACCTATTAAATATGCAGGGAAAGTGTATTGAAACTACAAAACCTATTATTGAAACTGCAAAACCTATTTTGAAACCTTAGAACGTAAAGGTCCTTCTGCTGTTGGATTTGTTGGTTTCTGTTGGGGTGGTAAGTGGCTTCCACTAAATTGGTGTTCTTTTATCTCCTCTTGTATTTGTATTTTGCAACTTCAGGTCATGTTAAGTATAAACTACATACATAATGTGTTTTTCTCTTTCTCACAACTAGGATTGTTCAAGCTTTTGTGCTATTACATTATGAATTCTCAATAAGATTTTAGATTGTTTCATAATCTATAGGTTTCCCAATCTGACAAAGTGTTTTCTAAAGAAAACAAAAACTTCAACCATAATTAAAAAGTTTCCAGATTATTAATGATTCTGAAAGATGAAAATCTATAATGACAACATAGGGCTTGTATTTTCTAGTAAATGTCTTTTGATGCTGTTTGATTTTTTCAGATGTTCGAAGTTTCAATTGTTATACCTGAAGCTGAGCATGACTTAATCGCTCTTCCAAAACTTATAAAACAATTTAAACAAGTCTTAGATGCTAAACCTAAGGTAGGATGAAACTTATTTTCCTTATGTAGTTATATATTGTACATAAGCCATAGCACGCATTAATAACCAAACAATACCTGGATTCTAATAAAGACATTAACTCCCACGTGTGATAAGATTCTTTCTCTCTAATATAGCTAGCTTTTGAGAGTGGATTCCCCAACTGCCTGGGTGGTTATGAGATTCTTGTTGCCTCCCTTCTTCTAATTAAGCTATATTGTCAAACACTATTCTTAATGTTGTCAAGGCTTTTGTACAAGCCCACATGTTAAGGAAATAAAGAATTCATTGGTCTAAATCCTAAAAATTCAAGTGTTTAGGGTAGTTAGTCTTTTGCATGACATCTTTTGACAGTAACACATTCTAAATAGATTATTTATTGATGGTGATACCTATAGTGGTAAACAATTTCAAGAGAACGGTTAAACAGTTCAGTAATAAATATTTCAGCATAGTATTAGTGTGATCACAGTGAAAAGAAAAGGAAAATAAAATTATCAGTAGAACTTCTCAAATTTTAAAGATTGTAACCCTCATATTTGAGGTTTGATTTATATGAAATGAGAGCATTTGAAGTAGACAGGTACATCGATGAAAAACTTATTGTTGATTGTGAAATGTTTAGGATCCAGTAAGTAAGAGGAGATGATCATGATCCAAGTTATTAGAAATACATGTATTGATTGCAAGGCCAATCAGGCATTTAAAAAAATTTACATTTTTATTTCCAATTTAATGAAAAAGAAAAAACGTTGATCTCTAAGTACGAATCTTAAACTCTAAACCTTTTATATCAACTATTAGTATGTTTCGACCATCCTTCAATATTTTGTCATTGTTTTTTTTATATTTATCAAAAATTTAAGACATTGATTAGAAGAAAAAGAGTGTTAGCTGCTATGTCTCTGTGTGTGAGAAGCATTCTCTTAGGGGGCAACGTGTTCATGTGATAATTCCTAACAATCTGGGAACGTGTTCATGTCATAATTACTAACAATCTGGAAAGAAATAAAGATTTTTTACATTCACTGTAAATAATCTTAGATTACATCTTCTCCATTATAACCAAATTTTTTATTGGAGTTTTGGGACTCAAATTTTTTTTAAAACATTATTCTTTTGTTCCTTTAGATAGAGAAATAGTCCTTTGTTGTATAATGATATATAAAAAAATTAGAGATTTCTTTATATGTAAAAACTGCCTTTGGAATATTTGAAAATGTAGGTGAGAATCATATATTTCAACATCATGTATGCTCATAAGTAGAACTGATGTATTCAATTAAAAGTACGTAATCTTTCATAATAATTCAAACTTGGATATCTTAATATTTTAAGGAGGGTTTTTTTTTTTCATCTAGCATGAAAAGTGGTTTGTGAAAAAATTAAGTAGTTTATAAAGTTAAGTAGTTTATAAAGTTTACTAAAATTTTTATAAGTTAAATCTTTTAAAATATCTTTTTATTTATTCTAGCCAATTGAGTGTAATTTAATAAAAGAAAACAATGTTAATTTTAGAATTTAAAATATTTAAATGATTTTAATTTGACAAAAGAATTGTTAAAATTAATTTACATTTATCTAATAAAACCAATAAAAAAAAAAGAGATCATTGCTAAAAAGTTTATTACTTCCTAATAAAATGTGAATTGTGACGTAAGAGAAGTCTATATGCATTGTATAAGTATAAGATGTTTGCTCTTTTAATAAGTATCATCCTATCATTTAAATCAATTTTTTACTATTGGATCTGTCGGATACAAGATTTCTTATGAAACAAATGTATGAGCAATAGAATTTTTTTTAGTTTACTTCACATCTTATCACTAAAACAACTTTTAAGGAAATAAAAAAAAAATATGATTAATTAATTAACATCATCACACTTTTACTAGAACAAATATAATAAAAAAATTCATTATCAAAAAACTTAATTTTCGAGAGAGAATTAGAATTTTCTTATTTTCCCTTTGATCGTGAAGTGTCTAGACCAATATTTTTTTTCATTAATGACAAATCATTTTATATTTTCAAACTGAATTTAATTATGTCATCGTGTTATGCATTTACTATAGTAAAATTATATTTAATACCATAAAAAAATTACATATTACATACAAAAATTATATACAGATGATTTGTATGTACAATAATTTACATTACATACTAAATATTATTGATTTTATTATTATATACAGATGATTTGATATTAATGTTACTTTTATTATTAAAATTAATATTAATATTATTTTTATTATTATTGATATTATTATTATTATTATTATTATTATTATGATTAATGATAGAAATCATGATGTAGTGACAAAATAATCTTTATATGTACTTATAAGGTAAATTATGTACGGATTGTAATCTACTAAATACATTGCATTTTGGTTTTAATATTGCATTTTAAAGACCACGAACATATGCTTGTTTATAAAGATGATAAAGTTTAAGAATCAATTAAAAATAATTAAAATTTATTTTGAAAAGAAAAACTAAAAATTAATTAACATTAACTTAATTTTTTCTACGTTCACAGTATTGATCCACGGTCCACAAATTATTCTCAACTGGTGCAAGAAGACATATGTATGTTATGGTGCATTAAAAATAATATATTGATTAATTGGCCACATCAGATTATGCAACACATACTTAAATGTAGAGATAATAATGTGGCGTTTTCCTATACATCTGTGCACCTGAGCTGATCAAATTATTTTGTTAAAAAAAACTTTGCACAAATTCAATATTTTTGAAGTGAAGGTGGCAACATGATTTGGTGGACGAGGATGATGAAGAAAATGGTGAAGAGCTATCACAACCAGATGACAATGTTCAACAACCCGCACCCCAAGGACTAGTCCTCCCATTCCCACATGATGATCATATGTTTTCGCAGATTATGACGAGTATTTAGGACTTGTAGTAAGGATTTAATAATTTGATGGTGGATATGCACAACAAATTACATAACTTGCAATGTTTATATCATTATGTTATATTCATTCTGTAACTCCTACGAATTATGTTTACATCATTATGTTATATTCATTAGTGTATGTCTCATTGCATTAACCTAATTTTGACACAATTATGTTATTTTCTTCTTTTCTTCAATTAAATGAAATTTACAATTTCATACACGCATTGTAACACCTCAAAAATAACATGCATAAAGCTAAACATTCTACTAATCATTATTAAGATTCATCAATATACAGTAATCCTTAAAACTAAAGTTTTAAAAATTCTACCTTCAGAATTCTACTAAAACATAATTACAAAATAATTCTAAATTGTTTTTCAAATTTAGCTTATGCCTAAAAGCACCACTCATTCCAAATGATTCTCCATAGACCCATCTGCAACACTATCTGCTCCCGTGTTTTGACACGAATCATTGCAAACAGATATCAAAATACAAGTACAACAAAACAAAGGGTAAGCTAATCAAATTTTTAATAATACTTGAGTATTTCAATTCAAATACAAATATTAACACCACTCAAGTCTTTCATTCATTTACATGCACCATCACAATATAAGACCAATATAAGACACTGACACACTACAAACTTGACTCTACTTCCGGAAAACTCGTGCATTGAATAGATCTCGAGATATGCACCTGTCATACATCTCTACATTGTGAACCCACACAACCTCCACACAAATGAATCACCAATCATGTATGACAGGGTTAGTCCCCTTGAGACTTTCCTGACCAGCTACGTTTCAGGTTGCAGTCACCCAGTTCAGACCTCCTTCGACTCTCACCACCTAGTAATAATCGTATATTTGATTCATACTACTAGTAGAGTCAGGATATCAATCGTTCACTTGATCCTTAGACAATGCACTTCCTAACTAACCCAGACACAGTGTTTTCTTTCTTGAAAATACTATGCCTAAGCCTTGACCAACTTCATCAACACTCTATCAATATTACATCATAATATATAGCTCTACTAATTCATTTATTCACTTTTCAATCTCAATCTCAAAAAAAAAATGAAAGAAATTCATAAATTATCAATACAATTAAATTTGAATTATCAATTAATCTATCTTGTTAAATCCATACATTGTTTTACCAAAGAATCAATCAATCAAAACAGAAGGCCCAAAAAAAAAAATTTGTTTCTGGATTTAGCTTGAGCGAAAATTTCTAGCTTGAGCAAGAATCTCTCTCGCTTGAGTGAAAATCTTCTCGCTTGAGCGAAATCGGTCCAGAGAGCAAGGGTCATTTTCGCCTTGGCGAACATTCCCTCGCTTGGGCGAAAATACTTTCTCGCCAAGGCGAAACACCTCTCGCCTGGGCGAAATTGGACCCGAGAGCACCTCTCAGGTTTCCAAGTGACTTCTCCTAGGCGAAATTGCCTAGCCTGAGCAAAAAATGCAGAAAAATCAGCAGTATCCACTACATCAGAGTTACCATGCATGTCTCAGATAACTAAATTGGGTGAAAATCAAGCCACATACACGATGAATAAACTACCCTAGCACAAATGACCTATTCAACAGATCAACATATCATCAATTTTCACACAACTATCTCATACATGCAACATTCAATTCAACATTAATCCAACATTTTAGACCTCAAAACTTTACCAGATACAAATTGTACAACTACTACAATCATTAACTTCTCTATTCAAGACTTAAATTTGTAAATCAAACAAGCACTAAGGTTAGCTTCCCTTACCTGAATTGTAGTTGAAATTCTCTATAACAATCCCAATAGCCTAAGGTCCTCAAGAACTCGAATCTGCATCAAAGGACCTCTGATCAAAGAATTAGACTAACAGACTACGAAGCTGAACTCACAGAGGCATCGTCTGATGGCTCAGAGGTCATATGCTAGAGGAAAGCGAAAACCTAAAACTAACTCTAAGGGAAGGGGCAGAAAACAGGATTTTGATTACTAAGTTTTCCTATAAATATGTGTTTTCAGTTTAATAATATAATAATCAGATGCTCATTCCACTTTTATCACTTCTACTCAGATGACAAATTTTCTAGGTTGTTACACATATTATTATTATTATTTTACTTTTTGAAGCATATAAAATTCAACAATTTTTATTTTCATGTATCTTCTAAAATAAAAATTTCTACAAAATTTAAACAATATTTCTAATTTAACAATTTCAAAATGCCAAAATAATTCTAAACCCAACAAAAACCTCATAACTTTTCAAAATTATTTATTTTAATTCAAAAGATAAATTTGTAATTGTACTTCTTCATCATTTCAAAAAAAAATATAAATCTCACACAACAAATTCATTATATTTACTTTTTTTACAAATTTATTCCACAAGGTCAATTAGTAATTTCACAAATATATCAATTAAAAAAATAAATATATATATATATATATATATATATATATATATATATATATATATATATATATATATATATATATATATATAACATTTATCAAATCATTTTCAAACTTTTACAAACATTCTCTTCAAATCTTACCATTTATCCATTAATTCAAACAATCTTACCATCCACATACAATCTACTTAAATTCATTTAAATCCATTATCCCAACCAAAGGAAGCATAGAAGAGAGCAAAATTTTAATTTACTTTCTCCTTATATAATATCTTTCATTGTGGTCACTAAATATTTATGACCTATACGAATATAGAAAAAATTGATCATCAATTTATAAACATAAAGCTATATTTTTAAAATGAGTAATATAATTATCAAAATAACATTTAAGTGAGATATCATATAATACATATATATATATGAAAAAAAAAACATATTTTTCCTTTCAACTAGGCAAATCTTGTATTAGGTAAAAAGATTTTAATTAAAATAATTAATATAAATATTTATAGTTAATAAAGCCAATAATTTTGGACTTTGACCAACAATAAATTTTAGTTTATAATATTCAACAAACTAAAATCCCTTCCATCAAATTTATAAATATAAAGCTTGAACTCATTTTTGAAATAAGTAATATAATTATCAAAATAACATTTAAGTAAGATATCATATAATAAATATATAACGTAATTAATCTAACATAATAGTATAAAATAAAATAAAAAATCTAGATTAAGAATGTTTATGTATATTTATTCTAATAATAAATGGATCTAGTCATACATAATATACTTATTTTACACATTTATAATATAATATAATATAATATAACATAATATAATATAATAAAATAAAATATAATAGAATAAAATATAATATAACAATATCACATAAAGTAATATAATATAATATAATTTTAATATAATATAATATAAAATGATATAATATAATAAAACAATATGATATTACATAAAATACTATAATATAATATATCACATTAATATAATAATATGACATCAGATATATAATATAATATAATATAATAACACTTTAAAGTAAAATAATACAACAACATTAAGGCATTTGACTTAAAATATGAAAAAAAATAACCAACATGTTTTCCTTTCAATTAGACAAATCTTGTATTAGGAAAAAAGACTTTAATAATTAATATAAATCTTTATAGTTAATAAAGCAATAATTTTTCACTTTGACCAATAATAAATTTTAGTTCATAATTATTCAACAAACTAAAATTCCTTTATATATATATATATATATATATATATATATATATATATATAATATTAACTTATTATTATGTTTCAAACATCATTCAACATTTTCTCATTGTTTTTTTTATGTCTATCAGAAATTGAAGAGATTGATTAGCAGAAAAAAAGTGTTAATTGCAATGTCTCTGATTGTGAGAAGCATTCTCTTAGTGTCTATGCTTACATTGGTGTGGGCAAAACATATTAATGTGACAATTACTAATCATCTAGAAGGAGATGAAGATTTGTACGTTCATTGTAAATCTAAAGATAATGATCTTGGATTACATCTTCTTCATATTAATCAAACCTTTCATTGGAGTTTTGGGACTAACATCCTCTTTAGAACATTATTCTTTTGCTCTTTTAGATGGGAAAATGGTCCTTTGTTGTATTATGATATATACAAAGAAACTAGAGATTTGTTGGTATGTGACAACTGCATTTGGGATTTTCGAAAAACAGGACCATGTAGGTACGAATCATGTACTTCAACATCTTGCGTGCTCATATGTTATAAGTGGAACTGATATCTTCGTGCTCGTATGTTATAAGTGGAACTGATATCTTCGATTACAAGTATGTAATCTTTCATGAATAATTCAGATTTTGATATTTCAATGTTTTAAGGTTTTTTTCTTCATCTAGCATGAAAAGTGATATGTGAAAAAATTAAGTTGTTTATAAAGTTTATTAAAATTTTTCATAAGTTAAAATCTTTTAAAATATCATTTTAGTAATTCTAACCAATTGAGTGTATTTTAATAAAAGAAAACAATGTTAATTTTAGAATTTAAAATACTTAAATAATTTTAATTTGACAAAAGAATTGTTAAAATTAATTTACATTAATCTAATAAAACCAAACAAAAAAGAGGGTCATTGCTAAAAAGTTTATTACTTCTCAATAAGATGTGAATTGTGAGCTAAGAGAGATCTATATACATTGTATAAGTATAAGATGTTTGTGTCTTTGAATAAGTATCATCTTATCATCTAAATCATTTTTTTACTATTCGAGATCCATCACATACAATATCTCTTATTGAACAAACAAACGTATGAACAAAAATCTTTTTCTGCATAATCGCTGCAGTAGAATTTTTTTTAGTTTACTTCACATCTTATCACTATAAGGAACATACAACCATCCTAAAGTGAAATCACAAAAAAATACGATTACTCAATAAACATCATCACACTTTTACTAGAACAAAAATAATAAAAAAATTCATTATCAAAAACTTTAATTTTCGAGAGAGAATTAGAATTTTCTTGTTTTCCCTTTGATTGTGATGTCTCTGTTCCAATTTTTTTTCATTAATGACAAGTCATTTTATATTTTCAAACTGAATTTAACGTTATTAAGTCATCATGTTATGCATTTACTAAAGTAAATTGTATTTAATATCATAAAAATATTACATATTACATTAAAAATTATATGCTGATGATTTGTATGTACAATTTACATTACATATTAAATTTTACACATAGATTTATAGTCGTGTATAAAATTAATATAACATAGAAAATTACATACAGATTCACATTGAGAATCTTAAATACAAATCTAATGTGTATGTAAATCCAAATATAATATAATCAGTATATAATACAATCCATATTTAATATAAATTTTTACATTATTATTAAGATTTTTAACATTATTATTAAATTATAAAATATTATAATATTATTATTATTAGTGATAATAATAATGTTCTTATTATCATTAATAATAATAATAACATTATTATTACTAGTATTATTAACATTATTATAAATATTATTATTATTATTATTATTAATATTACTGTTGTTATTAATAA
>Ga0099825_1004324_pt1 | contig 18659 bp, 8 predicted proteins | sample SiratroredBW_FD_76838 | JGI IMG/M metagenome (GOLD analysis project Ga0099825, IMG submission 76838) | Root nodule microbial communities of legume samples collected from California, USA - Siratro red BW | ecosystem: Host-associated > Plants > Roots > Nodule | place: USA: California | collected... | reverse complement strand
TTATATATATAAATATATATATAAATATATATATATATATATATATATATATATATATATATATATATATATATATATATATAACAAAATAACATAAAAAAAGTTTCAATTTTTTTAAACTTTACCTCTATTACCAAATCCTAGGATATTTACTCTTGCAGTTTGAAAGGGACGTGGCCCATGCTTCAATATATGTCATAACTTGAAGACAGGTGCAATGATAAATTATGTTACATGATATAATTACCTCATAATCTTATTTCCTAATTACAAAGAAAACATTTTTAGCTCTTGGCAAAGAATATCTTTGATTAAGAAAAGATAAATTTAAAGCCATGCGTAGAGTAAAAGGTGGTGAAGAAAAATGGAACCATGGTGCTTGAACTATATTTCATTCTAGATTCTTCAATTTATATCTGTTTTATTCGTTATTTTTGTTTTGCACTACATTATGTTCCTTTTATTTACTTAGTTGGCATGCTTTCAAAATTGTGTCACCATAGTTCAAGAATGTATAATCTAAGAATTGGTTAGGCCGCGAGTTTTGTGAATCTATATATTTAAAGATCAAATCTATATATTTAAACCACTCCAATCATAGCAAAATTTCAAATCAATTAATCTTTAATCAAACTAAAGTTATGGCTAAACCAATTTTCTCATAAAAAATTTATAAAATAATGAAATTGACCTTTTTCTATAAATTATGTTAATTTGTAAAAAGTTTCTTAGCTAATTATTCTAAATATATATAGAAATTTTAACTTATAAAAAAAATAAAATTTACTTTTATAATACACTGTTCTCTCTATATCTGTTCCAAGACTTAATTCTCTTTTCTGACAGTTTTCAGCATTCATATAAAATAAAGACAAATTATATTCTTTCTTGAATAAAAAAACAATAACTACCACAACCGTAAAAATATGTATTACAAGAAATTCTGAAATGCAATTAGAAAGAGGTGAATGAAGAAAGCATGTGAGTTAAAAAAAAATGATAAGAATAATTAGTAGTTGTGTGGAAGCAGAAAACGAAGCAGGGAAATGGGAAAGTCTTAGTCTTCTTTTTTCTACAAGTTGTACAAAAACGGTGGCACTACATGGAAGAAGAAGAACCACTAATGTCAAAATTCTCAACAATCACCAAAACAGAGTGAAAGAAAAACCTATTATTTGTCGAAAACTCTGAACAGGTTCGGTGACGGTTGCGGCGACGCCGCGGCCGTGGGAAGAAACCCCGACGGACTCGATAAAAAGTTACTCGCCGGCGACCTATACGACTGGGAAAACTCGTTCACATGCGATGCCATTTGCGCCTCTATCCCCGGCGAAAACATCGTCGGAATCGGCGCCAAGGTCGTTGGAATTGGCGGGAAGGTCGAAGCAATCGGCGGGAAGGTCGTCGCAATCGGCGGGAAGGTCGTCGCAATCCGCTGGAAGTTAATCGGAATCGGCGGGAAGGTCGTCGGAATCGGCGCCAATGTCGTCGGGATCGGCGGGAAGGTCATCGGAATCGGCGCCAATGTCGTCGGGATCGGCGGGAAGGTCATCGGAATCGGCGCCAATGTCGTCGGATTCGGCGGGAAGGTCATCGGAATCGGCGCTAACGTTGTCGGATTCGGCAGCAATGTCGTCGGAATCGGCAGCAAAGTCGTCGGCGACCAATACGGCGTTAGCGCCTCACTCGCCGGCGAAAATATCGTTGGAATCGGCGGCAAGGTCGCCGGCTCCGGCATCGATATCCCTGGAAACTGACCGACCTGTACTCCCTCATTTAACATCGACTTCGAGTCATCATTTCCGCTGTGCAAAACCTTCTCCCTCTCCGACGGACTCGCCTTCTCAATTGAGGCCAGACTCGCTGACGACACGTCCTCGAGTCCGTCCGGTGGGTCCTCGCCGGAGTGTAATCCTGTGAGTCTCTGCACGAGGTCCTTGAAGTGGCAGGGCGAGACGCGGATGATTCTGGAGGTGTCGGAGTGGATTACCACCGGTTCCCGTTGGGGCCGGTTCTGCTCCGGCGGGCTCTGGGCGGCGGAGTGCGGCGGCGGCTTCTTGATCTTGTGCGATTATTTCCTAACTTTGAGAGGCGCTGGGCGAGGCCCCCGGACCTGAACCTCTTTCTTGGACGGCGGGGCTCCGCCGGCGGGAAACTTCGGCGGGTTCATGCCGAGGGAGGGAAATAATCTGGTGAGGTGAGTCGTAGAGGGAGGGTTGTGTTGTGAGGTTTAGGAATGAGAAAGAGTGGAATTAAACAAAGCTTGGAACTTAATTGAGTTACTTTTGGGACAAAATATTTATATGGTAGTTTGTTGACTTTTGAGGGCAGGTGTGTTGACTCCAACCCCTTTTTTGTGTTATAATATAAATATTAATCATAACGAATTAAGACTAACAACTTATGATGTACATGTGTTTATACCATCACTAAAGAATAAATTTGGGGTTAATTGAAGTATGTAATTATATCCTAGCTAGATCTAACACTTAGTTGTAGATCCCAAACTACAATTACCATAAGAGATTAGTGTTTAAAGATTTTTATTTTTAGAGGCAGCAATTAAGTTAAAGGGTTACTGTCACTGTAGTGATGTCAATTGAAATGTTAAACTGATCAATTTGTTAGATTACAATTTCTAAATATTTCTTCTTAAGGAAGACTGGCTAAATACAGTTACCAATATATAGTTTATAATGTTTTGTTTGTTATACTATTAGACTGGTTTGATTTTATGCATTGTCAGTATTTTATTTGCATGTTTTGTTTAAATGGAATGTTATATTACGTTTAAATTTTTTTCCATCCAAATACATTTCTTTCAAAACTTGTTATGAATAATTATTTCAGAAAAATAAAAGAATTCATTACACGAACTTTTAACTTAAATAACAATGTTCAAAAATGAAAAGTGGACAGATTTATATTTAAAAGAAGTCATGATGCAATAAAGGTAACGTGATAAATTAATTTTTTAAATTTAAATTTCAAGATAAGATAATAATACAAAAGATAAAGAAAATAAATATACTTAATTGCTTATACCATAATGAACTATGTTTAAGAAGAGATGTTTTTGACCATTACTACACAAACAAATATAAAACACACTAAGATATTATCTTAAATAGGAGAAAAAAGATATAAGAAGGAAGATATGAGAAAAAAAAATGCATGGAGAATGTCCTTTTCAAATTCTAAATAATGAAAATCACATTAAGGAAATAATCACGTATCAATGATCCAACATACCCATCACAAGTGATATTGAGAGTCTTTATTCCATATATCTACAAAGGTATCTTTCTAGTAATGTAGTCATCGTCATCCTTTCATCAATAAGATAATGATGGTTGAATTCCTAACTTAGTGGAAAGCTCTAAGCATTAATCAGTACAATGACACGACTTATCTGACAAGCACGTTGACATTTATGTGACTCAAATGGGTCTATACAACTGATGATGTTGTCTTTCATCATGTTTTTCTTACATTGTTGATGGGGCGGCCCTTAGTTGGTTTACCCACCTACCGCCAGACTCTATTGACTACATTGAAACCCTGGTGAGAAACTTAGTATACAATTCGTAACAAGTCAATCGTACCATCACTTCCCTAGCCCTAGTCAACATCATAAAAGAGAAAAGTGAGTCATTATGTCTTTTTATGAAAAGATTCGAAAAGGTGTCACTATAGATTCATAATCGAAACCCTGAAATTGTGGCCATTCACCGATAAGTGTGCAAAAAATTAATAATCGGCTTAAAGAGGTTAAGAAGACGTGTTGCGAAGTTCATACAATTAGAAGAGCTCCACGAGTTTTGCAACCAGGTAAGGGTAGATAATGGAGTCAACAAGGGGGAAGGGAAAGAAAAGATGGGCGCACAACAACCCTTCACCAAGCCAAGGGAAAATCGATAGCTGAGGTTCCCTTATTATACCTTGCTAAATGTTGACAAGGGTAAGATTATAGATGAGGCTCTCAATGCCGATCTCATAACGATTTTGTACAAAGAGTCAATGCCTCACAACACTGATACCAACAAACACTATCGGTATCGCCGACACTTTGGATAGACAACTGAGAAGTGCATAACATTGAAGGACAAAATAGAAGAATCAATCCAGATAGGACATCTTCAAAAGTTCATTCAGTAAGAACCACGTTCCATGCTGAGATCCCCAGGACGAAGAGAAAGACGACGTCCCGAGTATCATACATGTGATAGACAGAATCCATCAATGGGATGATGACCGATCAAGACCCACTCGGTGACCTCACATTGAGCAGGAGCAAAACAAAGACACCCCTCTATAGGGATTAATTAACACAATAGTCGAAGGGTTCGCTAGGTGAGGGCCTTCAGTCTCAGCTAGGAAAAAACACCTTCGGGTGGTGCAAGCGGTGAATGTGGTTGTCTTGTTGATGAGGCGTAGGATGCCTCTCATCTCGTTTACCGATGCCGACTTCAAGGCCATTGATTCAACCCAAGACAACCCCATGGTCATAACTATCGAGATTGAGAACTTTGCCATGATGAAGACCCCAGTTGACCAGGAGAGCTATGTCGACATCCTTATTGGAAGACTTTCAAGAAGTTACAATATACCAAAGTTGGGATCCAGCCGTATGATGACCAAATTGTCGGTTTCTTGGGTGAACGAGTAGACACCTAATGATGGAATCCTTGTTGTATGCCTCTATTTTCAAACTAATTAAGCCATGGAAAACTGAGCAAACAATGGGTGGAACAATGCAATGCAGTATGGACAAAAATTGAGTGATTCAAGTCAGCGAAAACTTCATGGAAATGAAAGCAATGACATGTTGTGATTGAGTGAATTAGTGGACCAATGAGATTGAGAGAGGTTAGGTCAACTCTTAATTGGAATTTCTAAGCTAGACTTCTAAGAGAAGCTAACAAAGATGGAGCTCAAGAACCAAATGTGCTGGAAAATTTCAACAACATAACACTAGTTCAAATCAAGCTTAAAATTTACAACATTATGCATTCCTATTTATAGAGTGTATTCCCACTTTAGCTTTTAGAGAAAACTCTCTAACTCTAACTTCTATGACAAGTTTCTAACCCTAGCTTCTATGACAAGCTTCTCAACCCTATCTTGCACCCCAAGGCTCTCACAAGGTGATGACAAGTGACACAAGGAAAGACCCTCTCCCATATCCGATCTTGGATCACTAACATTATTTATAGGCTTTAAAGCTCAACATCTTACACTACATGACCCAAAATACAAGGCCCAAATCTCTTCTACTTTGTCCAAATTATTCTAAACTATTCTAAATAATTTATAAAATTTAGAGGACATCTCCTTGATGCTACATTTTCTCCAAAGTGATCTCTTCACGGTTGTATTTGGTCCTAAGTAGTTGGTTGGAAGCCCAAACAAGCTCAGATGGACCCAATCTTCTGAAAAGATCTTGATTTACCCTTTGCCTCTTTGTCCTCTTTATTCTTTGACTAATGTGGTTGGGGCATATTCCATCATCCCCTCCCTCCTGAAAGGGATATGTCCTTAGATCTTACAATGTGTTACGTATAGAAGCCTTATTATTGCTTGTTTATTCATGTTATCCTCCCCGCTCAAACACCATTTTGTAAAAACATTAAAATAGTAAAACAAATGGCATATATACAAAACATTTAAGAATGAAAGTAAAATTCACAAGAAACAGACTCCTAAGGTCATGGTACTCCTTATTAGATGATGGACAAAGATTTCTGACCCAAAGAGCATTTTTCTTTGTATTTTTCTTTGTTTGGTCCCTGTGAAGTTTATCAATATTTTGATCTTACTAATTACAAGCAACTCATAACAAAGTTTTTCTATAAATGAGGGTTTGGTGTCAATGTCTAGCTCAGCCTTAGACACATATGTTTCTTTATACAATACCTCACAAAGATTTTTTGTGAATGAGGAGTTTATGTCAGTTTCAAATTCAACCCTAACAAAGGTTTCTCTTTAATTAACTCCTCACAATGTATTTATGTGGAAAAGAATTCAATATCTGATTCAGCTCTAGACAAAGGTTCACTCAACTTCTCATAGTATGGTTCTAAAGAAGAGAGCTTTATATCATTGTTTGGTTCAGCCTCAAACAAATATTTTTCTTGTGTTTCTTGTTCTTTACTTTCTTTTTCTCTCTTTTTCCTTCTAAATCTTTTTATTTAATTTTTCTTGTCTAAGCTCTATCTTTTTAAGTTCTTGATCTAAACAAACTAGATATTTTTCTATTCTTTCTATCTTTTCCTTCTCCACTTCTTTCTTTTTTCAAATATGAAGGCGAAACAAATTTTCTTCTCATGCACATCTTTAACTGATGCCAATTCAAAATTTCTAATTTTGTAACATCATTTTGTCTTTGTCTCCACGAAGACATGATATATTCTTAAAAACTTGAAGTAGCCATGGATAATCTTCTATATTTATCTACAGGTGACATTCAAAAAGTTTCTCATCCTAAATATTCCTCAACATTTTTATGTCCATAGAAAATAGGGAGGTTTATCTCAGGCTCTATAGAATGGAAATAACTTCTATGATTATATATAGGGAATGATTTATAGCAAGAATCAATACACACCTTTCTTCTCTTAATGCTCTCACCTCAGAATTTGTCCTTTTTTATGTACTTGATCCGCTTGGTTTTGTTTTTGATTTTATATCCTTCTTCCTCAGGGTCTTTAACTCTTCCTCAACAAAGGCAAATTGAACCTCGGTGTTAATTTTCAAAGATCGAATTTCATTTAAAAAATTTCTCAAAGTCATATTTGTTCTCATTGGATTCATTGCCACTATGATGAGTAGAATGTCTATACATCTTTGAGTTTTGTGTAATAGGTTTTCAAATTAAGAAAGATCAAGTCTAGCACACTAGGTGGAATTTCCAGGAAAGGGGGTGTGTCACTTGGACAACTAAAGTACCAGGCCTTTCCTAGCCAGAACCTAACTCCAATGCGCTCTTTAAATCTTTCTTGCAATGAAAACTCTATAACACAAACGATGGCAACTCACACTACCAAATCAAACAACATTTAAACAACAAAAGTTAAAACTAGACGCGTGGAGCAAAAATCAAAAGAAATTAAAAGAATTAACTCACAAAGCTTCAAAGTAAACTAGGAGTGCCAAATGGTGAGGCTCATTGGCACCATGGACTTTTGAGACACACTCACAGTCTAAAATGAAATATTAATCCACTAATAAAATTGTGTTTACAACTTACAACTGAAAAGAATAGAAACAAATTGCTTACTGAAAAATTAAATTCCTATATTATGCACTCCATGTGTTTGATACAATGCTTCACAAGTGTTTCACTCCACTTTCCAAGTTTTTAACTCTACTTTCCAAGTGTTTAACTCTCACTTCAACTGCATTTGGGAGGCTTATTTCTTTGTGAACTTCTCTTGAGATGCTAAACTTAAAGAAAATTTCCAATTTGCAAATTAGTTCTAACTCATGCATAATTTCTCTTTCCCAATGTCTAATTCACTCAAGAAGCCAAGAAAGTAAAACAATAAAAGTTTAAAATTTAAGAAAGCTAAGTTCAAATTGATTAATTGATGACAAATTTCAAGAAATGTTGAAAAATTGGACAAAACAAGGAATTAAGATACTAAATGAGAGTAGGCACTCAAAACGAACTCCTAATGATTAGCATAAGAGTAGATTACAACAATTTCTAGTTTTGGCAACGCTTGTTGTTTGATTTATTTCTAATGATTTACAATGTATTTTTCCATGAAATTTTAAACACAAGTGCTCAGCATCATACAGAAACTTCTTGCACAAAAATTGGATCAAAAAGGCACTTGAAAAAATTGTAATAATATGAAAAGCAAGAGCAATATTTTCACGTTAAGACTTTATTTTAGCTTTTGGCACCCTGTCTTTTTCTATTTATCAATTTTTTTTGCACTTGTAATCTACATGTGCCTTTTTTAAAAATACATTATAGACGTCTTAAGCTATCTTTACACAAAATTTCAAGTCAAGATATGATCTCATATGCTTGTATTACGTTTTTTGAATATCACAGTGCGTTTCAGCAAACAGTTTACGTGCAAGGAATGAAAACATAAAAAATTTAAGAAAATTGACCATAAAAACAAGTCATAATAGAATTGTGGACTTTTAGGAACTTAATAATGATATAATAATAAGCATTGGAGATGAAAAACGGAAAATTAAAAAACATCCAAAAGCACAACTTTTGCTAGACTTTTTATCAAACACTTAATATGCAGCAGTTTCACTTAGACATTTAATCAAACACCTAATCTACTAGCACATACAGTGGAATTGATGACATTTTTCAGTTAAACATTACATGGACAACGTGTATACAGATTAATAAAAAAAATGACACACAAATATAATTAAATGATAGAAAGACTCAACCAAAACTAAAAATGCTACTATAATAAATCGAAAAATCCTATGGCACTGTTTTAAGATGGTTCAATGTAATTGCAACTATTTGAACCGATTAGTATATATAAAAACAACAATTAAACTATAAAACTACATATAGACATGTCAAATATTGAGGAACAACACCAAATTCAATTTAAAGCAGTGAAAACATTACAACACAATTAAGCTATGTAAAATAGTAAGAATGACTTAGCTTGTGTAGAACCTATGCTCTAAATACCATATGATGGAATTCTTGTTGTATGCCTCTATTTTCAAACCAATTATGCTATGGAAAATAGAGTAAACAATGGTTGGAACAATGGAGTACAGTGTAGACAAAAAGTGATTCAAGGCAATGAAAACTTCATGCAAATGGAAGCAATGACATGTTTTGGTTGAATGAATTATTGGATCAAGGAGATTGAGAGAGTTTATGCCAACTCTCAATTGTAATTTCTAAGCTAGACTTCTAAGAGAAGCTAAAAAAGATGAAGCTCAAGAACCAAATGTGCTGAAAAATTTTAACTACATAACACTAGTTCAAATCAAGCTTAAAATTTACAACACTATGAGCTCCTATTCATAGAGTGCATTCCCACTCTAGCTTCTAGAGCAAGCTCTCTAATGTTAGAAATATCATATATATGATATTTGATGAAGTCAAATAGAAAGCAAAATCAGTCAAAATAAATAGAAAGAAGAAATGAAGCCTTTGTTAGTGTGTATGTATATGTGTGTGGAAGGTGATGATAACATGTATAGAAGTTTAAATACCAGTGGAGTCACTCATGAAATCTAAATAAAGTTAATTGGAATTGCTTTTTTAAAAACAAATTTTGAAAATTCTGACTTTGGTAAAAATAAATCGATTTTTCAAATTTTAAATCAATTGATTTGTACAAGTTAACAAGTCAACTAATAACTATCTTTTAAAATCTGTTTTAAAAATCAACAGGAACAGTATTAAAAACCCTGTTCTGTATAATTTTAAATATACTGAAATATACAAAAATACAGTGAGAAAAATACATGATATACAGAGAGAGATTTGCTTTGAATTCTTCAAGAGCGAAATCAAGATTAACTTTCAAGGGGATTCTTTAATCAAGAAGGTGTTCATGGGTGGACCTTACTGGTTTTGAAATTCAAGCATAGTACATATCTTCTTCATCACACAAGGAAGAGTTCTGCAAATTTGTGTTGATCCTGTTTTTTTTTTTCTAATTGTGTTGCAAATAATTCTTAGTTTTCCAAAATTTGTTCAATTGGGTGTTTTTTCGTATTGTTATAGAGGATTATAGCATGTTAGGTTGTGTATGTTGTGTATCTTGAATTGCAAGGTGCAAGGTTGAAGATAATAACATAATTGAGTTTGTTGCAGAGTGCAAGAAAGTGTCTTGATCGTATAGGTTGTACAATTGAGTGTGATTAGTGAAATTTTTTTTGTTTGTTGGCAAGGAAGACTGGATGCAACCCTTGAGGAAGGGTCAGTATAAATCTTGTGTGTTTGGTCTCTCTCTCTAACCTTGACCTGTGAATTGATATTCTGCATGATTCTATCTTAAATGTAAAAGTAAATAAATTGTTTTGAAATAAATCAATTTAATTTTTAATATTCAATTTACTTGTGTATTAATTCTAGGAATTGTGCCTACTGTGTTCATTAAACTGTTTTGTTGAATCTACCTGAGTTCTTTTGGTTCTTGAATTGTACAAACTGTATTTTACAAAATCTAATTCACTTAGTTACATTCCAGTTTATTTTCAAAAATTAAATTGATTAAATATGTATTTCATTTGATTGTTTATGTTCTAGTGCAAATTTGAGAAATTCACATTCATTGTCTTGCTTTTTAACTTGATTGATTGAGGTGTGCAATCAGCTAAAAATTTGCATTAAAATTTGTTAGTGTTATTCAAATTGATTGATTTGTAATTCAACTAACTAAAGTTTCTTGAGTACACTACTATGAGAAATTTAAATCAATCGTTTTCTGTTTGAAATTGATTATTTTTCTGAACTACACTTGCAAACCACTGATTTAAGACATTTATTGAAAGTTGTCATTTTTTCTAAACCATATTTGAACCTTACAGAGCAAAAAGTTTTAATAGTTCAATTCACCCCCTCTTGAACTCAACCTAAAGTGTTTTTATCTAACCCAACCTTTTATGACAAGCTTCTAACCCTAACTTCTATGACAAGCTTCTCAACTCTAGCTTACAACCCAAGGCTCTCACAAGGTGATGAAAAGTGACACAAAGAGAAACCTTCTCCCATACCCTAACTTAGATCACTAATATTATTTATAGGCTTTAAAACCCAACATCTTGCACTACATGACACATAATACAAGGTCCAAATATATTCTACTTAGCCTAAATAGAAGACCCAAATTATTCTATACTATTCTAAACTATTTATAAAATTTTGAGGACTTCTCCTTGATGCTCCATTTTCTCCACAATGATCTCTTCAGATTTGTATTTGAGCCTCAACAGTTGGTTGAAAGCTCAAACAAGCTCAAATGGATTCAATCTTCTGGAAAGCTATTGATTCACCCTTTGATTGTTTGTCCTATTTATTCTTTAACTAATGTGGTTGGGGTGTATTCCATCACCTAAGGATATAACGACCTTTACACGAAGTTCAAAGAGAGGAAATTGCAGAGTTAAACCATTAAATTTGATACCTCCTTATAGACGTGAATATCTCTTTTAACGGTTCTGTGGGGAAGGTCATGTCTTATACATTTGGGGGCCACAATCTCCACATCACACCTAGAAATGAAATTTCCTTTAGCATTAGGAGACATCATCACAATACATGTAGATTTTAGAAAATAACTCGTAAATGTTATGTAGCAAGCTTGAAAATGGAACAACTTAGGGATGACTGAGAACGTTTGGCACATAGGCAGAAAAGCCCAAGGCGGGAGCATACAATCTCCTTGACTGACTTAGATCCTTTGATGTCAGGGTAGAATAAAGACAAGATATAACCTATATACCACTACAAGATGTCGACCATGGCACAACATGTCTCTAAAAAAAGAAGAAGTCGATGAAATCAAGCAAACTCTCGTCAATAATGCCGACTTGTTCGCATGGACAAGGGCTGATATGCCTAGTGTGAGCCTCGACATCATTACTCATAAGCTTGTAGTGTACAAAAAGGCATGTCCAATATCACAAAAGAAGAGGAAGATGGGAGAAGAAAAAAGAATAGCTACACAAGAAAAGGTGGAAAAGTTGCTAAAGGTCGGCTTCATCGGGAAGCTCGATACACGACCTAGCTTGCTAATGTGGTCATGGTCAAAAAACCAAATGTTAAGTCTAACTATACAAACTTGAAAAAATCATGCCCAAAAGATTATAACCCTTGTCAAGTATTGATGGCTCGTAGATGGAGTAGCCTTTCATAACATGTTGAGCATTCTTGATGCGTACTTGGGCTACAACCAGATCTGTATGCACCCAAGGGACAAGGAAAAAAATAGCGTTCATGTCAGATGACGCCAACTTTTACTGCAAAGTCATACGTTTCGGCCTCAACAACGCTAAAGCTACCTATCAAAGACTCGTAGACACAAAGGGCTCATCAATTGAAAGTTGAAGTGTACATAAATGGCATGGTGGTGAAGTTTGAGTCGTGCTTAGAGCGCGTGCAAGACTTGGAAGAAATTTTCCCAACTCTCAGGAGGAACAACATGAGATTAAATCTTGAGAAATGTGTACGTAGGGTTCAAGAGGGGAAATTCTTAGAGTTTATGCTTACACATAGGGGGATTGAAGCTAACCCCGACAAGTGCAAGACCATAATTGACATGCACAACGCCAACAACATGAAAGAGGTCCAGAGACTTGTGGGCAAGTTAACGACATTATCTCGATTTTCGCCTAGATTGGTTGAGAAGGAAAAAATGATTATTCAATTGCTAGAAAAGATGTCTAGGTTTCACTGGGATTCAAAGTGTGAGGATATATTTGGAAGGATCAAAGAGTTTTTCGCCTCACCACCAATTATTCAAAAGATGATCCCACTATCATATATCTGTCAGGCTCTGAGGAAGCAATGTGCTCAGTACTAGTACGAGATGTAAGTGTCGAGCAGAGACTAGTGTACTTTGTTACCAGAACTTTGTAACATGCCGAGACATGCTACCAAAATGAGAAAAAAGATCACCATAGCCTTAGTCACAACAACAAGGAGAATGAGGGTGTATTTTCATAATCATCCAATCATAGTTAGAACTGACAACCCCATCGTGAAGCTACTCTCTAAACTAAACTTGGCCAAACGAATGATTGGATGGTCGGTCGAGTTATCCAAATATGGAACAAGTATGAGCTAAGAAGACTAATAAGAACACAATGCTTGGCTGATTTTGTTGTCGTGCTCACCCTAGAGCTAAAACCAAAGCAGGAAATATGGATACTACATGTAGATGACTCCTCAAATACGAGAGGGAGCAGGGTTGGTGTGGTCTTGGAAGGACTAAGAGAACTTCTAATAAAGCAATTCTTACGTTTTCACTTTAAGACGAACAACCAAGCAAAGTACGAAGTGTTGATTGCTAGCTTAACTCTCACCTAGACATGGGGGCTAAGCACGTAATGTGCAAAAATGAGTCCCAACTAAGGGTCATTTGACAGAGAATTCCAAGTCAAAGACATGTTAATGATGCAATATTATCATAAGGTCATTGGTATGCTCTTTCATTTCAAGACTGTCAAGGTTGAACACAGTAATAGAGAACAGAACACTCAAGTCGACTTGTTATCAAAATTGGTCAACACCAAGAAAAAAGAGTCATCACCACTCAATTATTCAACAAACCCTCTCAACACCAAGTATTGACCAAAAACAATTAGGTGCTTCACAATTTCTGATGGGTAATCATGGATGACCCCTATACTACAATTCATTAAACAATACATATGCCAATATGGAGAGGAAAATTTAATGAGGCAAAAGTGTGCCCCATACATAGTCGTCAACCAAGAACTGTATAGAAGAAGTTCTTCTCACTCACTCTTAAAGTGTGTAACAAAGACTCATGTCGATTACATCCTCAAAGAGATCCACCGAAGAATATGTGCACTACAAGAAAAAGTTAAATTTCCGACGTAATTTTATCGATGAAACTTTATCTGTCGGTAAAATATCATTATTGACGATTTTATCGATAGATATAATTCGTCGCTAAATTTATTGATGGATTTACTAACGGATCTAAATCCGTCGGTAACTATCGATGGATTCAGAAATTTGTCAGTAAATTTATATATAATCAATTTATCGTCGGATTTGGAATGTTTCTGATAGATTTGTCTCGTCGGTAATTTTTTTTTGTAGTGTGTGGTATGCACTCATGGCAACTAGAATGCAAAGCTAGATATTACTTAATGGCATACGCCCTAGCTACCTGAGTCAAAGAATAAATAAGATGAAGAACTAGATGATGGATCAAGAGCTTTCTAGAAGATTGAGCCCATATGAGCATATTTGAGCCTCCAACCAACTGTTTGGGTCTAAATACAATCCTGAAGAGATCACTCTAGAGAACATGGAGCATCAAAGAGAAATCCTCTAGTTGTCTAAAATGTTTAGAATAGTTTAGAATAATTTGGGCCAAGAGAAATTTATTTTAGGCCTTGTATTTTGGGTCAAATAGTTTAGAATTTCTTTTTGGGTCTTGAAATTGGGCCAAGTTTTGAGAAGGGTTAAAACCTAACCCTAGGAGAGGAGAATGTGACACCTAGGGTAAGAAACCCTAGCTTGGGTACCAAGTGATAGAGTTTATTTACATGATAGTATTTGCTTATTTTATGACAAAAATAAACTCTCTCTATTCTTAAAATTTGCTTAATTCTCAATTTTATTTGATTTTTGTTAATAATTGATTATAAGATTAAAAAAAATATTTGATTGCTAATTCATGTTATTTTGATTGAAATTGATCAAAAAAGCATTGGATGAGAAGATGAAGGATTAAAGCCTTGAAAGAGTGAGAGAAAAGAACAAAATTTGAGCAAAAGAAGCCAGGCTCGACTCGGCAAACCTGAGTCCAGCGCAAGAGAGAACCCGAGAGTAAGGTTAAAGAAATGCACCCGGTGCAACTTACATAGGTCTAGCATAGGTTGAGCTTCAGAGCTTGGATGTGTAACAGAATCAATGGGTGCCCAATGTAGCTTAGCCGGGCACAAGCGTCAAAAATGGAATTCTATTTAATAGTTGCTTGCATTAGGGTTAGACATCTTTGACTATTGGAGATCGAAATCACTATTAAATCAATCTTAGGATTTCTTGTGGATTCTTCTTCATATTCTACTGTTTTTTTGTAAGGTTTAGTATTCTCATGTCTATGAGGAGCTAAATTCTCTGTTGTTAGAGTTAGGTTAAACCTTTTTAAACTCTCATGTAATCATTTTGTTTTTCATATTTATGTCTTTTATTTCAATAAATCATTATTTTAATTTTGCATTATTGTATGTCGTGCGGATCAATGATTTGATTGTTGATTCTTAAGTGTATTGAAAAATATATTTTGTAGTTTGCAATTGAATTAAAATATTAGATAAAAACTTGTGTCTAAAAATATAGCAATATTTGTTTGTTGTATTAAAATCCTTATGGATATTGTAGGACTTATTTATATAATTAATTAAAAAATTGAAGATTAATAGATAATTTTAAACTCATCAAGTGAGAAATTATATTTGAATGTTTTTATGAATTGACATTAATTATTAATATAAAAAGAAAGTAACATTTTTTATACATGAAAATGAAAAATAATGAAATCTAGCACTAACAAATATTAAATTCTTTTTTCAATTCAATCCATGATAAAATTACAAATATTATTTTATTTCCCATACTAAAAACAAATTATAAAATTGTACTTGAATCTAATGTTAACAAGTGTCAAAAACTATTAGTCTTTTGTGTTTCCCTCCATCTCTATTTTATTTAAAATAGTGCAAATTGTGGATAATTAAAATAAAATTATACAACATAAGAAAAAAATTAAAAGTCATAACTGTGCCTAAAAGTTTACGATACAGAATTATAAATAACTAAAATTTTATTAACTAAAATTATTAGAGAAAAAATTACAGATTTTATAAAAGATATACAACAAAGTTAAAATTATAAAAATATGAATTCAAAGTTATAATTAAGCCTTATAAATCTTGATATAGGTAAACAAAGAGTTCTTTTAAACACTTTTTAAATATTCATGAAAATGATTTTTTTTTAGTTACACTTGAATATTCCTTTAAAGATATTTTTAATAATGGTAGAATTTATTGAATACAAGAAAAATTGATTAAATTTGTATAAAAAAATTATCTATTCTTATAATGTATTTTTAACTTTTGAAATAACACATTTTCCTTCTAATTATACTTATAATTGAGTTAATAGAGAGAGAGAGAGAGAGAAAAAACTAATTATGATAAGATAGAAAGAAAATATAATAGCAAATAAATGCCCATTAAGGAAAAAAACTGAAAAATTAGTAATCTGAAACTGACTTAAAATTACATTAAAAATAAAAAAAATTAAATGATTTACTTAATTTTGGTTAAAAAATATTTAAATGCTAGTATAAAGAAACAAAGATATGAGTTCAGATCTAATGAAATTCATTTATGACATTACAATTATAATAAATAATATAATTAATGAAGAAGAGCATTGAAAGTTTCTGAACATATAATATATTCTGTCAGGTTCTTTTTATATTCTCTTTTTAAATTAAGAAATACAATCATAATAAAAACACTTTTGTTTTAATAAAATATTCATAAAGTTTCTTAATTTTCTATTTCATTTATACAGCACAGGAAAGAAATATATAATTAATTAATTAAAGCTAAAGTGAAATACACAATACACGTGATAACAATAATAAAATAATTAATGTTGTTTTAACTTAAACAAAAAAAAGACTCTTTGAGAAATGTGAGAGAGTAATGATTTTCTGAAAAATCTTTATAGCCAGAGAATGTTAAACATTAGATTTAATATAAATATTAATTTTGTTTTGAAAGTACTGTTTAGTAAAGACAAAATTATTAACAATTATTAGAGAAAGGATTAGCATAACAGGTGTCTAATATTTCAAATTTAATCCCTATTTATTTTTACAGAAAAAAAAATAAAAATAAGGACAATTTAGCGTTGACCCATTAAGAGGGGCATTTTGGTCTTAGCAAGCTGGAAACGGCTACGACTTGGTGAGGAAACACGGAAGAGTATATCATGAAAATTAGTGCAAGTGACAACCACTAACAATGCGCCACGTCATGGATCGTAGCTACACTCTCCCCATTGTGCGAGTAGAAAGGAGAAGCAAGAAGAAGGAACAGAAATAAACAAATCTATTTGGGTGATTATTTTCCTAATTATTTTTTTTTCCGTTATTTTATTTTATTTTTATTTTTCTCATTTTCCCCTTCCTTTGGTTCCCACAGTTCTCACAACCATTCTCCTCTCCCTCTCTAACTCAGAAAAACCGTTTCCTCGAAAATATAAATTCCAATTCTGAACTTTTCCTTTGCCAAGTTTCCCAATCCGCCATGGCTCGAGCCACCTCCTCGCCTACGTCTCAGAGGCACGTTGGCTTCAACCGCCGCACGCAGGCGCCCTTCCAGCTCAACGACTCATCGGACCAACTCGATGACGACTCGCCGCCGGTGAAGAAGTACCGCCTGATGTCAGACATAATGGCGCGCGCCCAGTACGCGGTGGTGGAGAGAGAGAGTTATAGCGACCTGCTGTGCGAGCAATGCGGTTCCGGCGAGCTGTCGGAGGAGCTGCTTCTCTGCGACAAATGCGACAGAGGCTTCCACATGAAATGCGTGAGTCCGATTGTCGTGAGGATTCCGATTGGATCGTGGCTTTGTCCTAAGTGTCAGGGAGCGAAGAGAGTGCGGGGTAAGGGATTCTTTTACTTCTCTTCACGTGTTTCTTTCTTTCTGCTGTGTTTTTGTTGGACCGGTTTTTTGTTATGAATGCCACATTGCTGCGTTTCAGCTTTCTCGCAGAAGAGGATAATTGATTTCTTCGGAATTCGGAGGAGTTATTTGTATACTGACGACAAGTGTTCTTCTCAGGGTAATAATTAATTTCAGACATGTTTTTTTTTTTTTTTTTTTTTTTTTTTTTTTTTTTATTTTTTTTTTTTTTTTTTTTTTTTTTTTCTGATTGTTATCTATAGGTGTTGTATACCTTTTGTTATTTATTTCAAAAACCTTGATTTAACAATATTCAGAGAACGCAACACATCGGTGAAGAATTGTGTTTCCAATTTACGTATTTTGGTTTTCAGTCATTCATGTATAAAGATACTAATTGGACATAAAAGATTATCTTTCTGAATTATGTGTGTTATTTAGCTTGTGTGTTCTAATATCATGATTTCATATAATGATCTTTTGGAATTTGTACTAGTCTCATGCATGCCTGGGTGGGACATAATAAATTTGAGCCTTGTGGAATGCTGTTCCGGGGTTGTGGATTGTTTCTTTTCGAATTACTTAGGATATGAGAGTACTGATATTTTCAGAGCTCTGGAAACTTTATAGTTTGATTTGCTTTAGATTATGGTGTTTATTGATGATATTACCAAATGGATGGTTAAATTGGATTTACTGTGTTTGTGACTATATCACAAATAGATAAATTAATTGTGCCTATAATTACTGTGGTTGCTAGTTGAATGAACATATAGCATTAAATTTATTTTTTTTCTCATTACATGTCTTTCTTTTTCATGATCCTGTCATTATGATCAAATTGAAGAAACATGGTATTGAATGAGAAGATTCGTATCTTGTTTTCTTTGGCATGAGAATTGTAAAGTTACAGGTGAAGCGGTTGAAAAGATTCCTATTTTGTGCCAATGCAGATTTTGGGGCAATCTGCTTCATGCACTGTCTATATGAAACCTATTGTTTGAAGGCAAAAGAGGCCAATCAAATGTCTAAAGGTTTAGCAGTAATTACAAGTAGTCTTTTCCCATTGGGTTCTTAAACAGTAAAAATGATAATCCTCATTTTTACCTACTTGTTTAACATATATATATATATATATATATATATATATATATATATATATATATATATATATATATATTTTTATATATATATATATATATATAATATCTTTTTTTTTTTTTTTTTTTTCTATATAAACTATA
>Ga0099825_1004321_pt1 | contig 18667 bp, 8 predicted proteins | sample SiratroredBW_FD_76838 | JGI IMG/M metagenome (GOLD analysis project Ga0099825, IMG submission 76838) | Root nodule microbial communities of legume samples collected from California, USA - Siratro red BW | ecosystem: Host-associated > Plants > Roots > Nodule | place: USA: California | collected... | reverse complement strand
CGGTGGAGAGAGATCGGTGGTGCATGGAGCTGCGGTGTGCGACTCATGGATAGGTGCTAGAAGAAGATTTGGTTGCCCTAAATTAAATTAGGTTGGGGCGAAAAAGTGTGGGTTGGCACGATGGTTAGTGGCGAGTGTTGGTGGCCACCATGGACTGTGATGGCAGTGGTGGTGCAAAACGTAAAGTTGTTGGTGAAGGGTGACGTCGCGACAGGAGTGGATGTTTAAGGTTGCCTGGCGGCTTCATTTCATGTTCTCAAGGTGGCTCGAATGAATTTCTAAAACGAAATGGTGATGGGGCTTGCGGTGTCTTGCGGTTGAGGTTGGTGGTGTGTGATTCGCAACAATGTTAGGGTTGGTGTTACGGGGGCAGTCGGCTATAGGGTTTATCATTGTAATCTTGTATAATTTTGAAACAATTGTGTAAGGTGTGGTCTATAGGTTTAGCCTTGTGTTTTTCTGAATTAATTGGGGCTACAGTATGGTAGTTCTTTAATTTAGTGGTAGGTCTTCAATTCAGTGGTGTTCTTGGTTCTTGCAGGGTGTGAGAACTGTGTGATTGATTATAAGTGTACAATTGAATGTTTTAGGGAAATTTTCTTTGCTAGTGTGGTAAGGAAGACTAGACGTAGCCTTGACGAACCAGTATAAATTGCTTGTGTTCTTCTCTCTTGACCCTTCTCTTACATTCTTGATTCGTTTCTTGCACTTCCCACTGCTATTTTCTATTCATTGATTCATTTCTTAACAATTTTGTGTTGGTGGAAGTATTTTGCTCTATAATCTTGAAAGTTTTCATAGCTTTTCATGTTATAGCCTATCAATCATTACTATTGTGTGTTTTGCTCTTCTCTACTGTCATAACTCGTTCAATTGGCTTTGTAATTTTATTTTGTGGTGGCTTAAATCAGTTATGGTTTAATCAATTTTTCTACAAAATTGTTCATCCTTTTTTGCCTTACTTTATAGCATTCATATACACATCTTATCTTTGTTATTGTGAGTTGATCTTGTAACTTGCTTTTAATATGTTTTCACTACATCACTTTAAATTTGTCCAACTGTGAAATTGAGAACTAGCTCATCAGATTTTGCAGCTTTGTTGTTCTGTGTAAATCTGATTTTTGGTTCTTGATTAATGTCATTCAAATCTTTTTGGGTATCTCCTTGTCATTTGTATTAATCGTGTCATAAACTGTACTGGTTGTTTTGTAATTTGATTGAAATTCCTTCTATTCTGTGTGTTGTTTGTTAGAGAAGGAAGTAACTTCTTAGCTTGATGCATAGCTATTACTTTTGCTCTCATATTAGTATTCGATCTATGTGGTGTTGTTGTGATCTTTCAATTTGGTTGTATTAAATTGTTCCAATTCAATCAAACTGCATATTATCATGTTCTAGTTGACTTTTTTTTAGTTGTGTTTGTGTATCTGCTACATGCTTTGAGTTGCTTGGTGTGGACCTTAATTGTTGTTCTTTATGCCAGAAAAATAAATCAGTTTATCCACGTTCGAATCGATTTATTTTTCTTGCTACACCTTAAGTCATTGATTTTGAGATTCTTGAAAATCTTCATTTTTGCTTAAAATCTTTTCTAGCCTTGCTAAACGTTTTCAAACTACTCCTAAAGCCAAAATTTTATAAAGTTCAATTCACCCCCTCTTGAACTCATCCTAAAATGTTTTCATATACTAGCTTTCTTAAAAGTTATAAAAAATTAACTCTTGAACCCTTTCAAGAGGATATATAACACACTTCATATTAAGAGGATATACAACCTTATCAACTCTCACACCCTAAAAGGATCTATAGCTTTACCAACTGTTAATCACCAAGATTACAAACTTGGATAACCAATCCACAAACAACAACAAAGTACTAATTAGAAAATGTAATTACACAGCAAAAACAACTTACAAAACCAACAATTGTATCACAACCTTTCTTGAATTCCTTAAATGCACAAATGAGTATATGAAAATTGTAAAAAGCTCTTTGATTACTTGAAAATTTTATGCTCAAAATTGATAATTGAAATATAGAGAGCCAAGTGCTCTATTTATAGATTATTATTCCATTTAATCAATTATCTTATGCAAATAGTTAAACATAGTTTTTTCAATCAATTAGTTTAACAAATAATCAATTATATTAGTTCTTCATTAATTATTGGTGCATGTTTAATCAATTATCTAAAAAACATAATCGATTCTAATTTGAGACTAGTTTAAAACTCATTTGTGCTCTCTATTTTAGTCGCTTAACAAAGCAAATAATCAATTATTCTATTTGAAACATATAAAAAATAGTTTAATCGATCACATAAAACCTTAATTGATTAAAGCAAACTTAAAAATAATTTCACATGGTGTAACCTTCTTAAAATAATTTCTCTTGGTTGTGTGTTTAATTGAGACTCTTGTGAATACCTTGTGTGTGAGACTCTCAAACACATGCAATGAAATCTATAACACACAATACATCTTGAACATCAAAATCTTCAAACTTCATCATTAAAAAATTGTTGTTCAGGCTTTCCTTTACTCTTATGGTTGATACTTAAATTACCAAATTGATCCATTTCATTTGTAGCTAAACCAAGTCTAAGATTTCTTCATTCTTTATCAAATTGGGGAAACTCATAACCAATGTTTTACCACTACATCGAATCAATTGGATGGCAAAATAGTTTGTCACATTGTGGATGTAAGTATACACATTGTGTGTCGAACAACGTTAAACTCTTGTGTCATTTCTTATTTTTTTTCCTCTCATCTTTCTATTGCTTTACTCCTAATATATGCAACAATAATATAATTTCGATGTAAAATAAAACAAACTAAATGTACACATAAAATAAACCAATCTACAAGCAATTATATAATACACAATCTTTATTTTCAATATGTAAACTCTTACGAGTTTACCAAATTACAAAACTATTTTCATATTCATAATTTCAACTTTATGTAATACTTTTGAAATTTTGACATCATAACACCGAAAATATGATCATTCCTAAAATAAAACAATTTAATTTTTTGGGATTTGAATACCCTTAGACCTAATACAAATGGATTCACAAAATTGACTAATACAACAAATCACCACATAGTCAAAATATAATTGAAAAATAAGCATAAAATTGAAAACAATCACTCAATGCATAACAATCTTTAAAAATAATTAAAAATTAAGGGGAAGAAATGAACCAACTTGGATTTTGAAGTGATGGTGGTGGTAGTGGCAGTGACAGAGAGCATGAACAGATCATTGCACAATGGTATGATCATAACGGTACATTGTAATTAGGGTATTGCAAAATCATTAAAACCTATTAAAATCGATGTAATTGATTTTGAATGTTTATAATTACAAAATGCACTTGGATGGGATGGGCGACCAAATTCTTCTCTCATCTTTAATACTATTCCATCATAGCTAGGAGGTGTTCACCTATAAATAGAGGTATCCCTCACTTCTCCAAAACACACCAATTTAAGTATTTCTCTTCTCTCTTTTCTAATTTTTTCTTTTCATTTTTCTAGATATTTTTGCTCACCAAAGAGTTTGCTTATTATTTCTAAAATTTTGGTACCATCCAAGAAGTTCCTGTTATATCCAAGACAAGTGGCAACATAAGTAAAACAATAATCCTATAAGCGATAATAATAACGACGATGTCGTTGAAGACCAACGACAAATGAAAAAAAAAAACATAATAAAGGATAAACGATGAAGAAAGATTGGAGTAGCGAAAAAAATAAAAGAGTAGTGATAGAAAAAATATAAAAAAACACTGATGAAAAGAGAAAAGGAAGAAATGCACCCTAAAAGATAGTAGAAATTGCCATTCCATGACAACCATGATTAAATTTTTAAAAAATATCATAAGTCAAATATCAAGACATTATCAAGGTCATGAATTACCATTATGTAATAATGATTAAAACAAAAATAAGACTATATAGAATGTAAAATATTTATTCAGCATTATTTAAAAATAAATTATGTGTACAATAATTTTGTTAACTTTAATAACACTTATCTTAGTTTCTTAAATAAATGAAAATAGTTTCCCTGGACTACATACTACCTAACGTCTTGAGGTTTCCAAAACATCATAGGAATCTAATCTTCACGCACTAGTATGGGTTTGCAAAATTAATTAATGCCTAAAATCCTTGTTGCTTACTGAGAAAATCCACATCTCCAAGTGGGAAAAAAAAAAACCTTGGCGAATTCAGGTATGCTACTTGGTTGAATGCGTCTGATGGCTACACACTAACAATTAACGTGGATAGATTGATATTGATTAATTAAGAAAAGAAGGAGCAAAACAAGAAAAGGTAGAAATCAATTCAACACCTAATCTTCGAATAAAAAAATAGTCATTAGTTGAGTGGTGGTGATAATTCATGAATTAAATTTGAAGATGATTCACATGATGCAAAGGTCAAAGCTTGTCACGCATAGATACATCTCAATTCTTAGATTGGTTAAGGTGTCAAGATCATCTACTAGCTAGTGATAAACATGATGTAAGATTGCACGCATTGATTTCAATCTTGGGCTTTAAACCGAATTAGCAAGTAATGTACAAAAAATATAATGAAATCATTTTTTTAACGAAACCCATATAAGAAAAAGATCCAATCTAACATTGTAAGAGATTAATGAGTACCAACTCCTTTAGTTCAACTGACAAGAAACTAGACTTTCTTTACGATCAGGTTTGAGACAAATAAATGGAAAAATAATTTACCTGTAAATAAGATTAAACCAAAGAATTTGGTACTGTTTATACTACTTCAATTATTTTGATTAAGAGAGATATATATAACTATTAGCAATGACATTTGATATTATCTTCATTGCTCAATATAATTTTAGATTTTTTTTTATAAGTTTTATTATGTTTTAATTAATCAGTGGAACAGTCATGTAGGAATATAAAAAATAAATAAAAAAATCTGTGAATGTGTTCTCATAGTAAAAAATAATTATGTATACAATGAAAAATAAAGACAATTTAATTTGATTTTTTTTCTTTTATATATATATATATATATATATATATATATATATATAGGATGTATTGAAAATGTGTGTTAATTTTGAAAATAATTTGATTTTTTTCTTTTTGAGAACTTTATGAAGTTTTAAATTATAAGAATTTAAATTGTGACAATTAATCTCATAACTTATCACTCGTATTCTTATTTTTCTTAACTGTGACAACAATATTCTTTTCTAGACTGAATATCAAAATGGTCCCTGTATTTTCTTGTTAACATTTCTAACTATATTACATTCATCAATCACATGAAAATTTATTAAAATAGAAAACAATAACAAAAAAATAGAGAAAACAAACCAAATCTATGTCAGTAAACATACAAAATAAAACTTCTTAAAAAATTAAATAATGAAATAAAATGAGTTTATTGAATCTTATTATGAAAACTCTAAATTAATAAAAGGAGTAAGAAAATCAAACCACTTATAATATAATAAGTTTCAATCATACTTGAGAAAGTTATATTTCTAGTCATGTATTTTGTTTTTAAGATTTGCTTTTGGTCATAGTACTTTTAAATAAAATTTGAAAATATATGATTTTATTCCTTATGTATATAAAAAATTAAGTTATGATCTTATAAAGTTGATAAAAGGATTAAATTTAACATAAGATATGATTTTTACTGCATAACACTGATAGAAAGACTAAATTTATATAATTTTTAAAGTTCAAGGACTAATTAATCAATTTTAAAATATAGGGACCAAGACCAAACTCGACGAAAAATATTGAATCAAAACATATTTAATACTTTTGATGGAATACAATTGAAAAATTTTAAGAAAATGTAAGAATGGATTTTGTACATGAAAAATAATACATTTAAATCAATACTTATTATTTTGAAAAAAAAATTATATATATTTCAATATTTTTTTTTCAGAGTTTTACCGAAATAACAAAAATATTTAAAAGTATTTATAAGCATGTATGAAATATAAAATTGTAAATTAAAATAATTAAGTTTGGGCCATTCGAATTTGAGCGGTTGTAAATCAAAAGGGTGAATCATAATATCTAATTCTTTTGATTTTAACAAACAAAGATTATGTCTTCACATGAACAATTGGTAACTTTGTCTAGGAAGAAAAGATGTCATATGGAGAAATGAATGCACTTTAAGTTAATATGATTAATGTTCTTTTACGAGTTTATAAAGAAAAACACTATAAGAGGTATCGAGATCTTGACTAGAGTACTTGTTAGAGTTAAAAAAGGCTATTTTAGGCATTTCAAAAGTGGCACTTTGATCATTAATGTTTTGTTTGGTTGAGAAAGTGTATTTCATAGAATGAGTTTGAGTGGATTTGAGAGAAAAATGTGTGAAAAGTTAGGTTGTTTGGATGAAGGGATGGATGGTAAGAAGACAGAGATTTCGAAAGGAAAGTTTATAAAAATTTGTGAGTGATGTCATAGTTATAATTTATATTAGTATTTTTTTGACTGATAAAAATTAAGATTACAAATTTGTCCCTATGATTAAAAAATGTTGAAAATGAAATATGATTAATTTGTTGGTCGTAATTGATGAACATTTTAGGTAATCTTATAAAAATGTATAATTAAAATTTGTCCTTGTAGTTGAAATTATTATTTAAATAAATATGATTAATTTGTTAGGTGATAGATTATTATTGTAATTATGAAATAGTAATATAAGAAGTTTTCTCATTGCTGTTAAATTTAATTTTAAATAAATTATAATTAATTACAGGTACACGAGACTTAGTAGACAATAATTCACATAACAATTTTGGTGAAATCAGTTAATTAGAAAAAATAAAATTTGTAGACATTGTCGATGTATTGAAATTTGTTGAAATTTAAAAATTTTTAAACATTTATTGAAATATGTATACAAAAATTTGAAATTTATGAAATTAATGAAACAAAGACAATACGATTAAAGTTAATAGTTACATCACACTACTAATACATATAATAGTAAATAATTAAATTAATACAAACATCACTGGTAATTATGATGGAAGTCATCAATTTTACGCTCGACCTAGTCAATTTTATGCTCCGGATGTATTCCATACGATCTTCATTTAGGTTAACACTGAAACCTTGCATCTACAAACGTCGTCGTACTTGTCGAGCTGATCGAACTCCACTCCCGGTAGCACGATATGCACCCTAAAGTTCCTCCATGAGGTCATAGTTTCGAATTGGTTTAATCCTCCATTTACGGCTGTGGGTTTAACCTGAAAACAAGGTAAGGGTCAACCACATAACTTCAATATTAACATAAATGAAGGATGGTCAACCTAAATGCTAAAGGTGCATTGTTTACCTTTATTAGGTCATCCCACACCTCATGTTCAGCCTCAAATGTTTTAGTTGATTGGTTCCACGCGAATCCACTAAGTCCATTAAATAAGTCGTGGACCTCACGCTAGGTGTCCTGTAGGCTCTTCTACCTATTTTTGACATTGTTCTTTGTGAGGCCCACCAAACCAGACTGTCGAAGAGCCTCCACAATGTTAGTGTAAGCTTGCGTTGTCCAACTGCCATTAACCCTGTTACCTAGTCGGGCTTCATCTATGATAGTTGATAGCAATCAGAAGTCCATATCCATAGTCCACTCCATGAACTTACGAATAGGTCTAGAAGATTATGGAACAATAGTTTTTTCGCGATTCATATTGAACCTATTGCAAACACAACTCACATAAGATAGAACATATATTGCATTAAGGAATCCCAAAAAAATGTTTTTCAATAACATAAAACGTAGAAAATTATTCATTAAAAATGTGAAAACATTACAACATCCTAATCGTTCTCATAAGTTCTCCGCGTTTCATTAGTTATACAGTTTCTAATTTATGAACCAAGCCTATAATCATCCTCATGAAGTTGCGAAACCACAGGTTCAACCTCTTGCTCCATTAACTCTCGATCAACTTCATCAAGTAAGATTGGTTGTTGTCCACCACATGGAGAAAGTTATGAAGAATACAACATGCAAGAACAATGTTGGTCATCGTCTCCAATGAGTAATATGGTTCAGTTTCACTACCTATTATTGGAAATCTTTCTTCAAGACATTGAAGGTTCTTTCGATAACATTCCTAAGTGATGAATGTCGATGATTAAACAACTCCTGTGCATTTTGTGGACCTCTACGAATATAATTTTTCAAATGGTATCTAACACCATGATACGCTGTAAGGATTTTGGCCTTTAACATAAAACCAACATCTCTAAGGTAGTATTTTCCTACAATGAAAACATTTCTATGCATTATTGACCACAACAAACTTATGAGTTAACAATCATTATAACAAATAACCTCCAACTGACCTTCAGAGATGACCAATGGATCATCACGTACAAGTGCATCCTTCAAGATCCTCGAGTGAGATGTTGTACCTTCCCACCCACTTATAACGCATTTGAATTTCATGTCAAAATCACAAGCTGCAAATACATTTTGCATGGGCCAATCTTTTCTTCTACGAAAATGAGGAGCATCGAATCGAGGTACCTTCACACGTACATTGGTTCCGTCTATAGCCCTTAAACAATGCTAAGACGAAGAAAATAGGATAACTTAACAAACTGAAGTGCTACAATGACGTATGACATATTCAAATTTTACCTTAAAGTATGAGTAAAATCGGTTATTGTTTACAATATTAATTTAATTTCTAAATAAAATCTTAAAATTAACTTAATTCCTAACTAAATTAGTAGATAAATTTAATTCCAAAATATTATTTTTTATCAACTTTTTAATATCATAAATTAATATACTAATTAAATAAAATAAATTAATAAATCAATAAAATAATGATAAGTACTAAATAAATTAAATTCATATTATATTATAATTTCAAAATAAAACTTTGTATATTAATACTAGCACTATATTTTAAAAAATTGTAAATAAATAGCATAACTAATTAACTAAACATTCTAATTAAAAATATTCCTGAATAAAAATAATTTTAAAATAATTAAATTTTTACTATTTATTGTTGAAAATCATAATGAATATCCTATATAATTTAAATAAATGAATTAAATAATATTATAAATTATTAAATATAATTTCTAACGTGTCCCATATGAAATAATTAAGACACCTACCTGTGAAATCTTAATTTATTCAATATAAAAAACAATGAGCTTAAACAATGTTTACAAAATTAATTTAATTTAATTTCTAATATTATTAAATAAAAAAATCTTAAATAATTTACTATCATAATGAATATCCTATATAATTCAAATAAATAAATTAATGAAAATCATAAATTACTAAATATAATTTTTAACGTATTCAATAATTTACTATAATTCTTAAATAGTATTAACCTAATTCTTAAATATACCATATACAAAGAGATATACCAATTAACTGTGCACAACAAATCCAAAATAAATCATATTGTACATATTCACCATTAACCTTAGGTATTCAAACTTTGCTAAACCAGATCAACAAACACTGCCAAACAACAACAGTAACACCACGATCGTGTACCTATGTAAACTAAATCAACAAAACTTCAACCCACCACACAAACCTAAACACCAAATGCTCAACCCAACCCACACACATTGATCTACAAACCAACAGTGACCCAAAAGCACTGCAATCTCACCAGGAAGACAACGTTTTCCATCACCAAGCAAACCATGGGAAACACAAGAACAACAAAAGGTGAAGCTCGCCAACACCTGCATGTCATAAACATCAATGAAGATCACCATCAGCAACCTCAAAGCAAGGAAAAAAACATCACTCAAGTGCCAAATATGAACAACGACGCAAATAATTTATTATTGGAAGAAGATAATCGATTATATGTATAAAATTTGACACATAATCGATTATGATATCAGGATAATCGATTATGCTTGCCAAAATATACGTATAATCGATTATACTTTCTACCATAATCGATTATCACCAAGTTTGAATCTCACCGCTCCAACGAATCTTGCTCATCTCTCCAACGAATCTTGCTTACTACCAACCTTCGCCACCACATTGTCCTACGACCACAAAATTTTACCACAACACACCAAGTCACCAAGTTTCTCGCCCACCACAGACCTCTAACTCATGAGCTCACAGAAAAGACGAAACAAAGAGCCCAAAGCAAGAGGAAGAAGAAGAATCAACCAGTAACTACACTGTCTCCAATGTCCCATTTTAATGGTGAATTCAAATTCCTCAACCACCATCAAATGAAGTCAAGATTTCTCTGCCAAGTCTCAGAAGAATCTCTACTAAAGGTATTGGCAGAATCTCTGCCAAAAGTGTTGTCGTGCATGCAATGTAACGTTACACAGTGGTGGATACTGTAGAAGCACAAGCAAGGCTAGAAATGTATCTGCACATATGCCACTGTGGCTTTCCCTCCTCTTCTTCATGGTAAAGCGCGGATGAAGCCCTCGTCGTCTCCCTCCTTTCCGTACTTCTAAATCAGCGCAAATCATCTCAACCAAACAAGAATGATCCCACCGATGTATCATCGCATACAATCAACCCTCAACCAAACACAACATAAGTGAAAGATTTGCAAACTTGCTACTCTAAAGCAAGCATGTTATCTTTCATAGCAACAAATGTACTACTTTGATTTAGATAAGTAAAATATTTTATCTTATGTAACTATTAAGTTGGTTAGTGAAGGATATTAATTGTTATACGAAGATCTTTGCTTTCAGATGGAGTGAAATATTGGAAAAAAATAAAGAAAAATATATAAAGAAAACACTCACAATGTTCTAATTAATTGGTTACAATGATTATTTTTTTAAAGATATCCACAAGTATATATAACAAAATGCATATTAAGCAACATAACACTCCAAAAATCCCTTCTAATCATTTTGTGTAATATCTTTATTTTTTTAAAGATATCTCTAAGATAAAGCACACTATTTCTTTTATCTTTTTACTAATATGATATCATAATTTATGAGAAAACCTGAATTCTATTGAGAGTTGGATTAAAGTTTAAAGTGGTTGTCTAAAATAATATATATGATAAAAATCCATCCAAAAAACTGTTGTAAAAAATAAAGAGGTCCTAGAACTAGAGACTTGATCAGGAACTTACTTGGAGTTTGGACCTATTTAAGCTTCCAATTAGTCTTTTGGGCCCAAGTTTAACTTTTAGGAGATTATTTAGAGATTTTAAAGCATCAAGAATACAAGACTTCTATTTGTAAAAATTGTTCAAAGTAGTTTAGGAATTTATTTTAGGTCAAGTAAAATAGGATTTTGGACCTTGTAATTGGGCCATACATAGATTAAGGAAATTGAACCCAGTTAGGATTTAAAGAAATCCTAACTACATTTCATTTTTAATTGTTAAATCTTTTTTATATATAGTACAATGTATCAACCTAACTACAACCTAACAAAGATTAAAAGTGTGGCTTACACCATCCTTTGATGTAACTCTCCAAAAAGCGTAAAGTCATAATAACCTTTTGATAAAACTTGAAGACAAGATCTTCTAAACCACGCAAGCTACAATTTTCCTTTTTAGAAACCTATAAAAGGAGGTTTTCCCGTGCAAAAAATTCGAAAGATCCAAGTTATATCAATATGTGCGTGTGAAAAAATTAGAAAAACTTCTAGTGTTTAGCTTGTAGATGACACGCACAGAGAACTTGTGTGTGTCTATATATATATATATCCTTCCCTTATGTGAAGTTACATTTCTAGTGTAAAGTTACATCTATAGTGTATAGAGAACATAGAAATATGTTTTCTATTGAAAGTGAACCTTTTAATTCAAACAACTTTTGTTGTTTGGCCAAAGAAACTTTATGTACTTGACTTAAAGAGACATTGTATACTTGGTGTTTAATCTTTGGAGAAGACTAACATATAACCTAGATAAGCTTTATCTACTTGGCTTAGAGAGTTGTTGTGTACTTAGGCAGCTAGGAATGACTTCTTATACTCATTGTAAGCCAAGAGTGGTAGTGATAATACTTGTAATTTTGATTGATTAGTGGAACCTTTTTGTAGTTTGCAAAGAATTGGACATAGCCCAAGTTGGGGTAAACCAATATAAAATCTAAGTAAGCATTGTTAAAGTTTATTACACATTGCATCTTGATGAAAACTAAGATTTGAAGTTCAATCATACCCAAGAACATGCAAGACCAAACTATCCAAATGATCCTTTGCAAATTCCAACAAGACCAAACAGTAAGTTAAGGGCCAAAAAGCTGAGAGAGGCATTGAGTGGACCGGTTTAAGATATTTAGACTAAGCAAACAAATTTTAAGACTGGATTTGAACCTGATTTCATTTTTAATTTGATATGGGCTAATAAAGGATTATATGAAGTAGTTTTGGGCCAAAAACAATCCAATTGAAGTGCGGGGTTCATATGTCATGTCACTAGATTTAATGTAATTCTAAATAGCCTAATTTAGGCTCAGATAAAATTCTGAATAGACAGACATTATTTTGGACGAATTTTTGAATTATGTTTTGATGTATTTTGACTACTTTTCCATAGGTTTTATAGTAGTCGTACTTAGTAAATTGTGTTTTTCATTTTTCTATTCTCATAATTAATTAGTCAGTTGAAAGGGTGACAAAGTGTTGTTATTAGTATTAAATTAGGAGGCTTATAGGCTAATGAAGAGTCATGTCAATTTTTAGAAGTTGAGCAAAGTCTATTTAAGTCAACAATACAATGTAAACTAGGCATTGATGTGTGAATACAAGTTTTATTCTAAAATTTTCAGAAGTAAAAGTTTCTCTCTTTAGTTCTTTATTGGACTTGCAAACTATCACAACCTTGTTGTGTTTCTTCATACTTTAGGATCTTTGTTGTATTCTGCAACGCAAGGATTCTAAGTAAATCATCCTAAACCTAAATCATTTTGCTTGGTGATTGTCTGGACTTGGTTGTAAGACCTTTTAAGAGCTTATAGAAAAGGATAAGAGGAAAAAAAGGCAAGAGTGTTCTAATTTTTTTATTAGAATAGAAAAATCCAAAAATAGAGAATAAACAAAAGTGTAGAGTGTCATCCTTGAGCGTAAACACGTGAGGAATAGTGATGAATATTTTTATTTATAACTTTTTCATTTCAGGTTCTGCAAATGGAAAAAAGAGATGAAAATTCTAAAGACTCATCAAACCTTGATTTTACTCTTAAAGCAATGCAACAACAATTTAAGAGATTAAATGTGGTGTTGAGAGACATGAGACACAAAATGGATAGGCAAGTTGAGAAATTAGCCAATCTACAAAATGATTTATTCGATGATGGGACTAGTTCAAGGCAAAATAGGAGAAACCATGAAGGGAATGAAACCTTGCCACATGGAACTCTCCTAATGAAGAGGATCCTTTCCATTCACAGCTTGCCACTTATCATGCTCTCATTTGAGAGTTTTTGAGATACTTTGGCCTATAAATAGAAGTGCTCACTACATGTAAAAATAAGCTTGATTGAAGTAATGAAATGTTGTTAAATTTTCAGCTCCTTGTTTAAGCTCTCCTTTGATTTTTCTTCTCTAAAGAAACCTTGAAGAACCTATTGGTAGTTGGCCCAACCTCTACCAAGAAATCCTCCATCGCCTAGTTCACTTCATCTTCCACCTAAACGTTTCATCTTCCATCTCAAACGCTTCATCATCTTCAATTGTTCATCTTCCTTATTCAACGTTTCATCTTTACCTTCAATCGTTCATCTTCTTTCTTCAACGCTTCTGCATGTTTGAAGAGCCTTCTTTCATTCTTTTGTTCGGTGCAAAGCTTCTCTGGTCTTCTACAAACTCAAGTGGAGATCAAGGAAGCAAAGCATCATGAAGGCTCCTCTATCAACTATAGTAGAGAAAATGCATGGGAGGCGGAGGACAAATATAATTTTGTGATGTGTAGAAATAGGCATAGGGGAGATAGGAGTGAGAGAAATCACTTGAGATTTTATCACAGAGATGGAAACCTTAATACCATCAAAATGAGAATACCTTCTTTCCAATGGAGAAACGATCCTTAAATATATTTGGAGTCAGAGACGAAAATGGAGTTCATCTTTGACTGCCATAATTATTCAGATGCAAAAGAGATCAAGTTAGTTGTGATAGAGTTCACTGATTATGTCATAGTATGGTGGGATAAATTGGTGTTGAGTAGGAGAAGAGATGGAGAGAGACCAGTAAAAACATCCATTATATAGAGACCTTCATCAGAAATTGCAAAGACTTACGCAGGACTCTAAATGTGTTGATGACAACTATAAGGAAATGGAGATGGTAGTGGTAAGAGCTTATGTAAATGAAGATAGAGAAGCACCCATGGCACGATTTCTCAGTAGGATGAACAAGGAAATCGCACATGTTGTAGAGTTGCAGCATTATCTAGAAATAGAGCATCAAACAATACGCACATAGAATAAGCTAACCTTGTACTTCAATAAATATCCATATATTTATTCTATGTTGCAAGAAATGTCTGTTTGTCAAAGACATCCATTTAAGATAAAATACAAATCAACATCGAGATCTCTTGGGACACAAGTTAAAATTATTTTTTCATCAATTTCCTGACACAAAGAGTTTTTCAACTATGACCCAATTATCTATCATGTACGGTGTGCACTTTTATCATAAATTGGTAAAAAAGACAATGGTACCTAGGAAGATAAGCATTATCAACAACCAAGGATTTTACATAAAGAAAAAGAGCATTAAATCTAACAATCACTTGAAGCTTGTCAAATGCAAGGTTGACATGCAAGAAAATTAAAGTTGCTTAAAAAGGCCATAAACAATCTTTCAACAACTATATTCTTCAAAGGCCTATATAAAGTTCGCCATCAAGAAGAAGAAAAAGTAATTAGAGGATATATTGTGCCAAATTGATGCTCGGATGTTAAGCAATCCCCAAAGCTTCAGGAGAGAAAGTCTAGAGAGTGCAAGAACATTTGAACTAGGAGACAAAGCCTAAATCCTGTATTCATCGCCAAACACAATCCTCCTTAATAGTTAAACATAATTATCAGACAATCATTCAAACTTTCAACCTTTCCAATGTTAGCTAGGAGTGACTAAAGGGAAAAAAATATTTACTAAGTAAAAAGTGGCTTATGGAAAGAATACTCAAGGGAGTAGCCAAGAGTGGTTAGTAACCCAAAGAATACTCCTTGACAGCGTCAACTAGGAGTGGTTGGGATCTGAGAGAATATTCATATAACCAAGAGTGGTTAGGTGCAAAAAATAGTTGGGTCAACCATGAGTGGCTTAAGTAAAGAATACTCAACGGATCAACTAGGACTGACTTGAGTGAAAAATATTCAAGGGCTCAACCAAAGATTTCTACGAGCCCAAAGAATACTCAAAGTGTAATTCGCATTAGTAGTTTGCCTAGTTGAACTTTGTTTATTGATCAAGAACTGGATGTAGTTTTGTTGCGAGAAACGAACCAATATAATCTTTTGTATTTTCTCTCCCTTCTTTCCTTTACTTTGCATTTTATTTTCATCTACACTAAGTCAAGGAGTGTTATTGTGAGAGCATGAATGAAAAGTGTCTTTAACAAAACTTCTTCTAACTACATATTTAGTTTGTACTTGTTGTGTTTGACCAAACACAAAAACGATGATCTAATCACTTGTGAATCATTAATCAAGTAATTTAAATGAATTGCACAATATGTGTTTGTCTTCACCTCTCAAGCAAAGAAGCTAAGTTTGAAATAAGTTTTCAAATATGTTTATCTGATTAAATATGTTATGAAGTGCTAAGGTTACATCTTCCTCATTTTGTCAGACGTAACTTCTTAAGAAAATGTTTACAAAAAAACACTTTTCACTAAATCAGTTCAGTTCAAACCTATGTCTGCGTAATTTCATCAGATGAAACACTTATCATTTGTCATCTTAAGAGTAAATATTGTCTAAAGATGCACAATGAAACTTAACTTGCAAAAAGTTTTTAGAAATTAACTAAATCACAATTCAACCCTTCTTTCTTGTTATTTTTCTTATTTTTTACATTAAGCATGGTAGGATTAAAATGAAGAAGATCAACACAAAAGAGAACCCTGCAAATAGGTCATAAAGCCAATTTTAGAAGAAAGTTCATGCATAGTTTGGATTTGTTGAAGTTTGATTGTTGGGAGTAATTCAAGATGAAAGAAGTTTTTGTCCAAATTGGAGTTTGTTATCTTCTATAATTAACTCTTTCATGATATATCATCTAGTGATGAAGTGTCTAGTAGTAGTAGAGGTTTTGACAAAGTAGTAGACTATTTATTGTGTGTAATCAAGAATTATTAATTAGTTAAATTCGTTTCTTTTGTTTTAACCAATTTTGTATTGTCATGTGTCATATATAAAGATAAGTTGTATATGCTCCTTGGTGACACTATGTTGTTCTCTAGACAATTATATACTTTTATATTTATTCATTTTCTCCTTAGTAATACAGGAGTTTTTTTTTTTTTCTTTCTTTTTATAATTCTTTCATTGTTCTTTGTGCTCAACACATCCATGCATAACATTATGGTTTTAAAGTTTGACATTTAAAACACATCCTCTTTTAATGTTTGAAAATTTTTTAATAAGAGGAGAAACTTGACTTTTAAGAAAATCACCGTATTGTGATAGTATCGATTTTCATCTTAATTATGATTTGATATTTTGTTTATATATTCTGTTATAGAGTTATAATTCTAATTATAGTCTAATGCATGTCATAATTTAAATATGTTCTTATATATGTCAAAAATAAAAACCTTAGCTTTATGATCTTATATACATATTATATTATAATTTGATTTTAATCTTGTTTACATCTTTTATTTGTCACATGCATGATTAGTTCTCGTCTAAGTCTAAACAACTTAACCTATTTTGAGAAATCTTTCTTTTCATAGGTATATGAAAAGTATAATTATAACATCTCTATAATTCTTCAAGGATATATATAATCATGTTTGTAAGAATAATATTGAGTTTTAAAAGTATTCTAACTCGTGAAAGAGTATCATTTAATAATGTATGTTTTGGCTATAGTAAGAACTTTAATTACGTATGTATTATCTCTATTTCTTCATATTGTAGAGGAGATTCCTAAGAAGGACTGTGCACTTAACAAGACCTTGGAGTTTACAAGTGCTCGAAAGTTTTATGAAAGGAGTGTTCTACACCAAAAGAAAAGCCAATTCCAAGCTTTGTGAATCACCTCCAAAATCAAAATATGAGTCACTAACTCTTTACAGCACATTGAAGTGACAAATATCATCTTTAATTAATCAATGAATAAGTGAAAAACTTCATGAACTTCCAAGTAAAAGCTAATACAATTAGATATCTTCATATCCTGAGAAAAAAAAAAATGTAAGTTATCTTAATTTAAATTACCTCAAAAGAGAATAAAAAGAAGATATTTAGATAATGAAATTAAATAAGAAGTCTTGGTTTGCAACCCAATCCTCAAAATTTTGTTATTTTTGTTTCAATTTTCTATTCTCTCCTTAAATTCTTATTTCGGAAATAGTTCTCAATTTCAATCAATTCCCTTTTTTAATTTTATATTAAATTGTAATAATTAACAATGAAACACACGATTCATTTTGAATTCGATATTGTGACATGACGACACCCAATTATGATTTTCACGTAACAACTACTTATTCAAATCATAATCCAATATTAAATTATTTAATAAAAGATAAATAAAAAACAAAGAAAAAAAGTAAATTAACTAGACAATGAAAACCATTTTTTATTAAAAATACAAAACAAAAACTGATATGTATATATTTTCACCTCGTAGAAATTAGTTTATGTGAAGGAAATTTTGGTTAAAACAAACAGAAAAAGTTATCTAAGGCGGTGCAAATAGAAAAGCAGGGGGCAAGTAGCCAGGAAATTGCTAAATGGGCTTTACTGAATTTGAAAGAAGTTTTGATTTGAGCCCAGGGCTAAAGAGTCCGACAGAAACATCGGACTCAAAAAATTGGTCGAACACTGAAGTTTCCATTCAATTCAAAATTGAAAGTGGAAAGAGAATACCGTGTGTGATTGAATTGAACGGTGTGAAGATGGCGATGGAAGTGGAGCACAATCAGAATCAGCAACTAGGGTTTCCGTTCTGGAAACCGCTCCGTCGCAGGTTCGGACCCGACTCTCCTTTCTTCGCTCCCGGTAACCTCGAACGAGAACTTCTTGCCAAACAGGTTTCCTTTTCTTTTTGTTTTTCAAATTGTTTTTGGTGTTTGATTAATGGTTGCAACTGAATTTGAGATTCCTTTGCATTTCAAAGGTTGCTTTGGAATTGACAGGAGAGAAGGAACAGCTTGAGAAATGGATGCAAGAGGAGGAAGGAAGGTACTGATCCTTGTGTGATGGTTTCATATCCTTAACATTATTGAGATCCAAATCACTGCTGGTACATGATTTTCAAATGCGGGGTTTCGTATTCATTGTGGATTGTCATTGTTTCTAGTTCTCTAACTATAGTTTTCTTTTGTTCTACTTACTTCTTGATGAAGCTGTTTTTTTTTTTTTTTTTATATACTTTTTTTGGTTAATTTATTTTTGTGAAAACATTTTTAAGAAAAACAATTTTTTTTTGTT
>Ga0099825_1004319_pt1 | contig 18669 bp, 11 predicted proteins | sample SiratroredBW_FD_76838 | JGI IMG/M metagenome (GOLD analysis project Ga0099825, IMG submission 76838) | Root nodule microbial communities of legume samples collected from California, USA - Siratro red BW | ecosystem: Host-associated > Plants > Roots > Nodule | place: USA: California | collected... | reverse complement strand
TTGTTTTTTTTTTTTTTTTTTTTTTTTTTTTTTTTTTTTTTTTTTTTTTGGGGAAATAAAAAAAAAATTTTTATTTTTTTTTTTTTTTTTTTTTTTTTTTCTGGAATAGCTGAGGACTGGGACTTTCCTTTGCTTTCATTATAAACTTGCAATGCTTAATAACTCAATTAAGTTGAAACCTATTGGTTTTGCAGCTTGTGTTAAGTACTGGAGCTGGTGTTAACGGTTTCACCCTTGACCCATCTCTTGGTGAATTCATCCTAACTCACCCTGACATTAAGGTATTACTCTCATCACTTATGCCCGACTATTATAAATTATCTTCTCTTAGGAAATGCTTGCGAAGCTGCTCGGCTTGTATGAAAGTCAGCACCTGCTTGATTTTTCTATTTGTTCAAACTGAATCTAACGAAAAATATTTCTCTTGGCCTTAAACTATGCCCAAAGGCCAAAAAAAGTGGCTTTGGTTAAAGACTAAGCAATTTCAAATAGGATGCCGGAGGCTTTACTTCCCATACAAACTAGCTCAACTTATTTTAATTTAGTTAGGATGACAGCTATTCATTTTCCTTCTTTAGAATAAAATGTTGAACGATATTAGGTAAAATATATCTTGGTCCCTCAAAATATCTTAGAACTCAGTTTGAATCTATGTAAAAACTGAATGCTTTTTTTTAATATCTTCTTCTACCAAAAGTGATGTAGTTTTAAACCCTTTTCAGGGATTAAAAACGTGTATTTTGTATTGCAATATAGGAACTAAAAACATGTATTCAATTTTTGCAAGGACTTAAGTCCAATTTCAAAATATTTTCTAGAACCATATCATGCCCAACAATATTTATTAACTATTTAGATGATTGACATAAAAGAATTATTGACATGATCTGTTCTCCTTGAATAATAGAAATGTACGAGGGCATATGTTTTTCTTCTGTTATTTTTTTAACCTGAAAGAGTCCCTATTTCGGAAGTAGGAATTATGTTCCTGTCCAGTGTCCTTTGATATCCATGATTTTTTATCATCGCACCGGTATTTCTTGATCTTTACCGGATTTTAAGGTGGAGAAAGTTACTGCACCAATTCATATAGAGTACACAAGTATAACCACGCCATATGTTGATCATTGACGTATTGTTCTTTGTGCAGATCCCAAAGAAAGGAAAGATTTATTCAGTTAATGAAGGAAATGCCAAAAACTGGGATGGTCCTACTACAGCGTATGTTTGAATTCAGTAATGTTACAGTTTTCTCAGGCACTAAAGATCAAATTTTGGCATCTTGTAATTCGTATTTTGCTTCTGTTCAGTTACGTTCAAAAATGCAAGTTTCCAGAAGATGGTTCATCGCCAAAGTCTCTAAGATATATTGGAAGGTATCACTAGATTCTCAATCCTTGAAGCAGTTCAATTTACTCAGTGCCCTTGTTTTAGTCCTCAGAGTTGAATTAGTTAATTGCCACCCTGCAACTTCTTATTTTCTAGCAGCTAATACAAACAACTACTAGAAATAATAATCAGACCAAAGTTAGATTTAGAAACAGGTACAAAGAGTAACATTCAATAATAAATAAATAAAAAGATGTCACCCAAGACTCTCCTTGGTAATGGTTTGCTCTATAATGAAGCTTGCAAATTTTCAACTAAGAGTAAAGTTGAGTTTTAAGTATTAACAGACAGGAGACTGCTCATGAAGTACTGCTCTTGAAGTACTGCTCTTGAATGAGACCACAGAATGAGTACCATATAAGTTTCAACTTCTTTTTTCAATTTATGACATTTCTATACATTAACAGCATGGTAGCTGATATTCATCGTACATTGCTTTACGGAGGCATCTTTTTGTACCCTGGTGATCAGAAAAGTCCTAACGGAAAACTTCGGTATGTCACCCTTCATATTTATTCATTCATTTGAAATTGTTGGCTTATTAATTGAACTGTTTTGTGTAGTGTTCTGTATGAAGTCTTTCCAATGTCATTTTTGATGGAACAAGCAGGAGGACAGTCTTTCACGGGCAAGGAACGGGTAATTTACATTCATTTTTTAGCTGACTCTGCCAATATTTCCTTGGTTTAATTAATATATTTAAATTTTTTATATAATCAGTTTGTTTATCTTTTAATCCTTATATTTTTCACTGTATAGCGGTTTTTGCACTGTATAGCGGATTTTGCACTGCCAAAAAAACAAACTGTAACCAAAAATATTGTGCATATAAGAATTAAAGTATTAAGTTTTCAGATATAAACTATGAATCACAAGCATCTCTCTTATTTGAAGTATCATTGTATTCGAACAAGTTTCCCACACCAACAGTTCTGACATTTGTTCCACATATTTTTGGCACAAGCTAACGCCTTCACAAAACTGAAAGACTTCCATAAATATGGACAAGTTAATATTCATTAGGCCTACTTCATCAACTTGAATATTTTGTTTTATTACTTATTTCATTATTCTTTCTCTTTCTGTCTTTATGTGGTGTCTCCAATTCTTTTATTTTATGTCAGTGTTTGTATCATGCCCGGTTTGATACGTCTTTCATATGGTATAAACTAAAACAAATGAGGACTAAAATATTAATTAAACTTTTTTTTCACTTGAAATTTGAATCACCCATCTCTTCACACTCTTGTAATAGAGAGTGAAAGTGATGTGAAATGAAAATAAAAAATGAGATCCGTTAGTATTTTGGTGGAATGAAAATGAAGTTGGAATAGGATAAGATTCACTTATTTCTATTATTTTATGGATTCTTTTTCTTCTCCCTACCAAATGCAACACTAGGAAATAAATATAGCTGTATAGTTTCGAATGCACCATTTGACAATATGAAGTGATGAATGTTGTATGTGATCAGGCACTTGATTTAGTTCCAACGAAGTTGCACGAGCGATCTCCCATTTTCCTTGGTAGCTATGATGATGTTGAGGAAATCAAAGCGCTTTATGCTGCTGAGGCTAAAGAAGAATGATTCTGAAACCTTGTATTTTTGGCTCCTCACATGCACTTCTTTTCCCATTGTTATTAGCAGTTTCTTATTGAAAACTTCTTAGCTGCTCTGTATTTATGCTAATAAAAGTGATTAACGTGCCTGTCATGGTTACAAAATTTATGTAGATAAAATTATTTAGAATACAGTAGCAATTTAGCATGTTACTGGAGAAGAATTACTGCTTAATTTGCCTCCAAAAGCATTTCAATGTTAAATCATTAACACATTTTCATTACCTTCATTTCAAATGACTATAATAAAAGTACACATTTTTAAGCATTCGTCAGCTCTAATGTATAAAAAAATTTAGTCAGATTGTCCTAAAATAAATAATAACAAATAATATCCGGGAAAAGACTAAATATGGTCAACAACAAACAAAAAAATCATTCGCACATTAACTAATTGTGAACAATATAAGCTCAACCTAAAATTACTGGACATTTTTTCTTTAGAAAAACTTTAAATCAATCTGAAATTTGATAGAGGATTAAAAGCTATTTATTCGTATAAATACGAATAAATCTTAAGCTTTTGGTTGAGCTTGTGAACCTAATTGTGATAAAGGCTTCAACTACCTTCCTTGTCTCGCCAAATAATGCTCAACAACATAGATTCGAGAATGAGCACAGCATGACCCTAATTTCTCACAATTTCAAGACATCTAAAACTTTGCATGCATTTCTTTGAGTGTTCTAAATTCACTAAAAAATAAATTCAGTTTTGTGACACATTTGATTACTCCTGAAAATATCTTTTCAATATTAAAATTGTCTAAAAACTCAATCTTATAGAAGACTTAGAGGTGTTTTCGCATACTGGGTTTGTAAAGTTTCATACGAACATCCACTTACATTTTGAGAACGATAGAACTAAGATGATTTTGGCGGAAAAGAGAACAAAAAATAATAGAAAAATCTGTATTATATATCATGTATCATTTATTTCTACTTATTTCTCTATCTCTCTTCTTATTTTCATCTTTATTTTTATCAACCACACACCTCTAATTTCTATTTTAACTCATCTATTTTCACTATACCAACTTATTTCCAACCAACCAATTCTTACCTCTACCATACATCAATGATTTCACGGTGCTTTGTACTATAATAAGCTAACTGTATCCTTCACATCATGAATGGTAAATTATGTGAATTTTTTCTTCGGAACAAAGGTTCCTCTTTGATTAAAAAATGTTTAGAAAACTTTATCATTTGAAGCACCAAAATAGGAGCATCATCCCACTTCTCATATCTTCTATTGCAACTAAAAGTAAACAAGGACATGAATAAGAGATATCAAATCAGGAATCATGGCCTACTCTTTTTATGGAGTCACTGATATAATGGAAGCTCCACACAACAGCAAAAATCCTTGTTTATGTGCATGCCATGATTCTTTTAAGCTATAAAGATGATTGAAAACTGACTGTCTAACATAAATCTCTAGCACACAAGCCAATTAAGTAGCTAATCTAATCATAAGAAATGAGATCACTACTTAAGTTGTACAATTTCATAAACTGTGACACTTGTTATTCAAATGATCACATAGTTCATCGCTCCATGTTATGCAGTCCTCAAGGGCGGGGAAACCAATATCACCCCATCTCCCCTAACAAACAGGAAAGGAACTGTCCGCTTAGTAGTCTGCAATCAGAAAGAAAGAAAAAAGATCATCCAATGAAATTTATCTTAGATATAATATAGCATGCATTTGCCTTTAGTTAGATAGAAGCAATTTGAAGGTTGATGCAGATTGAAGTTTGTAAATATATGCATTTGGCAAAATCTCAAAGGTTCTTTGTTGTCCATAGTGCATTAATGTTTATAAAAGACATGTCTCTTTCTTTTCCCAGCAGAAATTCAGTCAAGTAAAGAGCTCTATACATTTGTTAGCATTCAAGTTGTGAAATAATAAGGCCAATAGTGGGAAAACATAATGCCTATAGTGTCATTTGAAAAACACCCAGAACCAGAAGTGTCTAGCTTTACTATACATTACTAACTGATGAGCACTTTCTTTGGCCATATCTTAGTCCCTTCAAACAATGTTTCTTGTATTTACAAACTATATCATCTCTACCTAAACAGGCAGGTATTCACTGATGCTGATTGCTGCCCCTAAACACTGAGTAATAACACATCAATAATCAACAAGTACTCAAATTTTCCATCAATTAATCATAGTTCTACAACTTAGCTTCGCCAAAAAATACATATATACATATATATGTATGTATATATGTGTATGTATGTATTTTTCTTTTTTTGCTGATTATAACTTACCCTCACAATTTCTTCATATGTCTCATCATCAATTTCCACAGTAGTGACAACCTCTTCAACATCACCAAGAATCATATTAAGATGCTGATCATAAGCCTGCAATTCCAAATTGAAAACCCAGTACAAATTGAGAAATGGAAAGAGGCACATACAATAGATCTAAAACGTTTCTCCCCTTACAAATTTTTGCTTAGCCAGCCTAAATATAAAGCAATTCACATTTTGTGTATTACCTTTTTTTAATTGGAAATCAAGTTTAATAATTTTAGACTAGATACATATTCAAATAGATGGCATTACCCCCAGTTATGTCATGAGAAAAGATTATTTGACTGCGTGGCAGATAAATAAATAAGGACATAAAGACAAGTCTTTCCTGTGTACTAAATATGAATCCTTAAACAAATTTTAGGGGAAGCGTATCTTAAGCACTAATCAGATCCAAATTTAATCCATTTTAAGACCCTTTAAGAAAACAGCATAGAGACTCCAAACTCATAATGTCTCATTTTAACTTATGTGTGTCATTTAAAAATACTTTATCCATCAGGTAACTCATTACTTCAATCAAAGAGTGAGTTTACGCTTTGCACATAAGATAAGGAGAAGCAACAAAACTATTAGAGAATATCTGAAAGTCTAATAGTTGTAGTTATGTAACTGATTATGTAGATTATACCGTTAATTAGATTAGACATAGTAGTTAGTTGCATCCATTTACAAGTCAAACAAGTGACTGTCACGGGGAGATACAGAGGTTGCTTCCAGAGTTCCAGTTCAGCAATTGGACAAGTAGTATCATATAATTTGACTCAAACTATTAAGCACGTCATAAATTTATAGATAGCGGATTTTCAGGTTTCATGCTGAAAGTTTACCTCACCAGTCATCACCCATTTCATAACAAACTGAAATCTGAAACCTACGTAGTTAAGATACTTCTCATATTTATACTTCCACCAAATGAACAAGACCAACGACAACCACGTTCGGTAAATCAATAACAAACTCATTTGTAATCTTATAGAAATTCAAGAACGGTAAATAAATAAATGCATAAAAAACACCAAACCCCCGCGCCCCCCCCCCCCAACCCAAAAAAAGCACTTAGTTATAGCACTAAAAGAACCCTAAGAAACACAATCATTTCAATATGTTACTCATACCTAACCATTTAAATTCTTTCCACATGAAGGGCTTAGAAATCCCAAAGGGTTCATCATATTACTCTAACCTAAACCTCAACCGGTTGCATAAAGTCCCTAGCCAACAAAGAATTAAACAAATATTGAAAACTAACAATCCACACTAATCATCTCAAACCAGTTCCTTTTGAATTCTAGTTCCAAACACTAAAGTTTCCATTGAGCAATAAACAACAATTCCTTCCAAAACCCCAATTTGGAACATCAAAGATTCAACTAAATCCCCACAGGAAAATACTAAACAACCCATTACTCTTGCAAACGTTAGGGCAGTCAGAAAGGCACAAACTTGCCGTTAATTTGCAAGCAACCCAGATTTCAATTACCACGAAAACAACTTTAAAGTCATAAATTTCACACCTCAGAAAACCTAATACTCCCTGTGCATTAATGGGTAATCACAAAAGGAGTGCAAAAGTTGAAAGCAAACAAAATTGATGAAAAGGAGAAAAAAGACTGAAAATTACGTGAAGTTTGCCACGAAGCTCTCTGTCAGAACGGAGCTTGACGTAGATACGTTCGTCAAGGCTGAGCCTAATGAGATCCAAAGGCTCCTTCACCGCACTCTCTTCCTCTGTAGCCATCAATTACTTCACAAGTTTCAGTGCTTCTGCTTTCGGAGGTAAGTCTTTTCTTTTGTAACCCTTTTGAGTCAATTTTTTCTTCTTCTTTCTCTTTTCTTTAGTGTCAAAGTATTTTGGGCTTAGTATAGGCCTAATCTTTAGGGCCCATGTCATAAATTTATACCTTCCATTTTTATTTTTTTCAAAAATGTTTCTTTTCAAAATTTTAAGAGCATGTTTGGTTTTAATTTACAATAGTTCTTTTATGATTTCCAATATAAAATTGCGTTTTTCGTGCATGAATTGAGAAGGAAAAACTTGATAATTATGAAGTAAAAATATTTTGTTGAGATCTTCCAACTTAAAACATTACATAAAGTATTTTTCCTATGTGAAATTTTTTTAGAACTTCCAAATTTTATTTTCTTAATTTTTTAAATATTTCATAAAGTATTTTCTAGGATGTAAGATTTCATCATTTCATGAAAGTACTCTCTAGAATTAATTGTCTTTTAAGGGACCAATCTTTGGATTGCTTTCGATAATTAATGACAGATATATTAATTATACTTACACAGATGATATTGTCAGTGACAAATGTACTTCTTGACATAAAGAAGGACTTCTAATCTATAATACAAAAGTCTTAAATTTAAGAATATAATTTTATACAATAATTATTGAAGCAAATTTATGTGATATAATAAAATTCTTAAAATCAAGAATGGAATTACATATAAAAATACTGAGTTGGAATAATAAAATACAATATTTCAATATCAATAACTTGTCTCCAAAACACCGTCAGATCTTAACATTGTTTTAGATTGCAAGCCACCTCCGCCCACTTCCAAATGTCACCTTTCTATCAAACTATTATCATTTTTGTTATAAAACATACAATTTAGTAATTTACATCAATACTATCTGTATATCTTACTTTCGTATAATTTTATATTGTATTGATTGGCTATTATTTATTTTATTTGTAAAAACTGCTATTGTGATTGGACATTTTTTTAATTTATTAATTTAACACAACTATTGTGATATATCTTATTTAAAATATATATTCATTTTGAATATTAAGAATCAAATATAATAATACCCACTTTTAGTAACATAAAATATAATATTATAATTATTTAATAATGACGTGTACTATTGAATTTTTATTTATTTATTTAATCAACCACAATTCCATTAAACCATTATCAATGTTTTAATCGATTCAATCCTGATTGATTTTAACAATGATTAATTCATACAATATTTAGTTATAGCTCATAACATATCTATCTTAAAACTAACAATTTACGCCCTAACAAATATCATCATTCACACTTTTAATTCCTGTATAATACAACAATCTTTATACTTAATTCTCACAAATATACTAACTTTTACCTACCAAAAATATATAATAATTTTAATTTTGTTCATAAATTCAGTGCTTTGTTCACTTTTGTGGCAAGTGTATCTATACTTTCTGACAACTGCCCAAAAAGGATACAAAAGGTAGTTCATGAAGCCTCAAATACGGGGCGTATAAACACTCCCGTAATACAAGAAATCGATCAAGAATCATTATCAAAAGTATAAACAAACTTGAATGATAAATAAGTTAAATAATGAAACCCAGGATAAGCACGCAAAAGTACCCAGCTAAACTCCATAAACCCACTGCAAGACTAAACATGATTAAGTACTACAAAAACACATCATTATGGATTGCTCCATGAAACCATTCACATCAAAATTGCACTTCTTTTATATCTGTGAATATGAGAACTACGTGTGGAATTAATAACCAGATGAAAGCCACCCCAGTTCCAAAAATTGGTGGACATGTAGAGGGATGCCTCAAAACATCATATCTTCCATGCCACTGATAACCATCTTCTGCAAGTCTTCCTGAGACAACAAGGTTTTCCTGCCGGTGCCACCAGTTTTATCATATGGCTGAGCCATTTTCCTGAGGAACTGCATTCAACAGGAGAAAAAAATGTCATTATATAACCATACTATCAGATATTGTATTACTGACATGCAACTTCGACAAGGTCACAATAATTTGTGTAACCTTGTTCCACCATCAACTAGTGCGTACATATGCAAGCATGCATATGTTCGTAAATATAGTTAAATGTGAAGCAAAGGTTTACACAAGATCATTAGATCTAGTGCAAGAGATGACCTAAGGTCTTAATTACTACTTCCAAACTCCAACTCTAGGCAAGTTGGCACAATCATACTCCTTTAGATAAAATAGCAGCACAATAATTTATCCGAAGGGAAATAACCAACAGAAAAAGAGGATAGAAAGAAAGGAATGAACATCAAAGAAACAACAAGATGCCCAAGCATCCATGAGATTTCTGGACAATGTAATGCATGTGCAAGTGATTACACAAGCTTCAATCCCGAGGTACAAGGACATACCTCACGTGCTATATGCAAAGCCATGTCTGTGCTCAAGTTCAGGTGGGCATCATGTAAATGAGAAAGAATCCAACTAGGCAATTTTGATCGTTTGTCATGTCGGCTATACCTGCAGAGTATAGAAGTTATAACATTATTGGAGACAGGCAATAACCTATAATCCATGAGAAATTCAATTAAGTTACCAAGAGAGGGCATTGTGCTTTTTGAATCAAAACCGGAAACAAGAAATCTTTCAGAGATTCAACAAATTAAAGAAACACCTTAACTTCAGCAAAGAATAACATATTCAACCCTCACATTTTCTCAAAAATTTGCTAGCGTGTTTATGAAAGCAAAAGGATGTAAGGATACTAACCTTTTATCTGCAAAAATCATCATTCCATAATCAGCCTTTGAACGGATTACACGACCCACACACTGAGCAGCTTGTCTCTGCTTAAGCAGAAAAACTTCTCATTGAGTATAGGAATCTAACGATCAAATTATCAGCACTAATTGTACGCATGCATGTATGTGGAAGAGAGAGGGAGAGAGTCAAACCAATGCATCAAAAGTCAGAAAATCTCCTTCCTTAATTTGAAAAGTATCTCGTAGATATTCTAGGCGTGCAAGCAAAATCCTGAAAATTTATTACTCTAGTGAGTTCTGCAACTCACAATTAACCTCCATAATTTTGACAAGAAAAAAGTAAAGAAATATAATAGTTTCAAATTATACTTATTTAGAAATTTAGTCAAAGGAAACTCACTTGCTTAATGTGTATTGAAAAGGAACACCAAACATGATTACTAGTCGACCATAATGTCGATCAAAATCTATACCTTCAGCAACCTTTCCCCTACAAACAAGTAGACACTTTCTTAGTCTCAGATTAACTTTATAAATAAGTAAAGCAATACACAATTATAGTAACTAGTAGCCTAATTAGAAAATGATGAAGAATTTTCCTTATATAAACAATGAAAGTAATGGATAAGATCATACAACAACATATAAAAGAGAAGGGACCATTAACAAAATGTATTAAGAACAAAACACAATGACAGCATATGATCCATGTAGCTAATCCCGTCTAATGACAATGATTCTTTTGTATAAACAATCAACTTCTAATGCCTTCACCAAGGAATTGCACATGCTATTTTAATTTCTAAAATCTTACAATCAAGTTTGTTAAGGTTCGAGCAAGGCAGCAAGAATGTATACATGCATTTAGATACAGTGGCAAAATACTACTGACAATGGAGAGTTCAAATCTCGGGATCTTATTTTAGGGTACAATTTAACAAAATGAAGCACCAACGAGACATAAGGAATTAATCAAAAAAATCACAGAACAGATGTAATAGGTTCAGATCTAAAACTTCTGTAGGAAATTCTGTGAATGTTAGATTTCAATATACAAGGCCTTGTTGCAGCAGCACAACCATAGTTATCAAAATGGCGAGTTACATTCACACACCCTCAAACCTAGTTATATCCCATGTAGAATTGTTTTTTAGTAGGCTTGTGTCAACTCATGTAAAATCACAAGTTTAGAGTGATTCGGCGAACTTAGTTGTGAACATTAGAAAAAAAAAGCCAAAAATGACAGTTGATTTGTTGTTTCTAGGTCTCGATTTATGTAAAGCATATACACCTAAATAACAATTTCGTGGTTCACTGGTTCTCTCTTGCAAGTTTATGTCTGTTTTGGGTGTTGATGTTGAGTTCTCCTATCACAAACAGATCGTCTTTGTGTCTTTCTGAGCTCTGCTCCACTCCACTCTCCCAACCTTTCTCTTGTTCTTTTCATAGATAGGGCATTGGTTCATATCAGGGTTTTAGTTATTTTTACTCCTCTCTTGCTATTTTGGTGGACTGCCGGGCCTGAGTTTAAGTCCAACAACTTATTTTTTACATAATACATAATATAATCAACTATAGTAATGACAAAAGGATAATAATATTAGAAAAATACAAAAATATTTAAAAAATACATATATAATATGATCTACTACTACTAATAATAACAACATTATAGTAAAACATTAAAAAGTTATTTATAACATCATATAATAATGAATTGTCGTGTTATTTATAGGTATTTTAATATATTTTTTATTCGAGATAAAATCTTGTGAGTTTACAAAGTTCCCACAAGTTTATGTATAAACTCTTGAGTTTGACAACCTCGAGCGTTAATATTGTTTCAGCACAAAGGTAATATCCTCTTCCCTCTTGTCAGATAATAAAGCAGCCCAGTAGGAAATACAAATTGCGTTAGCAATATTGTCCAAACATTCGTCATAGAACATTCTAAAACAACTTCCATGTTTCAACTAAAATACGACGCTATATATATTGAGAGAGAAAATTATTTAATTAAGAAAAGTAACCACTAAATCACAACAAATTATTTAAGCAAACTTAAAATTGATAACTCATAAGGTATTATACAACTCATAACTAAAGCATGAAAGAAAATAGAGCACACAGCAATCCAACAACAGAGCTTGCAGCAGACTTCAATCTTCAGCAAGGAATGAAAAGAGTAAAACTTAGCTTCAACCCTCAACCACAAACAGAATGCAGAAACAGAGAAGAGAACCAGAGAGGGTCAAAAGATCAAATGAAGAAGAGAAATGGAGACACCAAAAGAGAAGTGGGAACCAGAGAGGGTAGTATGTTAAGGCAGAAAGGTTGGGGAGAATTAGATTTAGTGTCACACAGCAGCAGTTAGGACACCTAGTCAAAAGGCAGATTTTCTTTTTCAAAAGTAGTGCAACCCAACCCAGTTTATTAATTGCTGTTTATGGAGCAACAATCCCATGATTCAACACTTCAGAGCAACAATCCGGTATTCAATCATGGAGCACTTTCTGGTAGGTGTGTGATTTACCGGGAAGGCAAAACAGCATTGGATCTGATCCAACGCTTTCAGGCACAATTTTGACAACATTGCTTGGTGCTATATTGTTACATAAAGGCGTGTAATATATTACCAAAACGCATTTAATATATTGCAACAGAGGTATTTAATATGTTACCAAAAGAAGTGCAGATAGCCCTTCCAGTTAAATATCTAATCATGTAAAAACCCAGGAGGATATGGTTGTGTTAACTCACCTAGCAACAGAAAAAAAGATAGCACCTCTACCACAATCACAGGCCTTTCGGTAGTTATCAAGAGCTAATGTAGTCTCTACCACATCCTGAGTCTCAATAAAGACGAGTTTATGTTGCATTATTTCCTGCAAAAAAAAAAAAAAATTATGCTTTTAGCATACCACCAAACTACACAAAAGACACTACTGCTCTACAAATAAAGGGACTCGATATCAAAGAATTTAACTAGACTCACCTTTAAAATTCCATTTTCATTCCAGGTATTCACTATCCCGTCCATATATGAGTAACTAACAAAGAAGCATACAATCCCATCAGGAACAACCGAAGACATTTCCAATAAGAGCCTCCCATAATTCCTTACTACACCCAGATCACTTCTCATATCAAATTTTGTACTGACTGGGAGCTGATCACTGAAACAAGAAACCTATTAAATGTTAAGAAGAAAACAAAGGGAGAAGAAAAAGGTATTTTCTTTCAAGCAAATCACAGATTTAAAATATAGAGTATTAACAAGGCCTGTTTTAAAATGCAGAGAGGCAAATGATGGGAATACCTGCCCCGGGTAAGCACCATAGGACATATGCAATCTCTTGTTAAGGACATAGTAAAACTTCGACTGACAACAGGATTGAAATTCAGAAGACGAGGGTACAGATCTATTGGGCTTAGTGTGCCAGATGTAATCACAACAGACTGAAATCGCTCAAAAACTGGTTTGATGGCAAGAGAGGCATCATGGCAACAAAGCTGAAATGTTATAGATAAAAAGGAATAAGAAAATGTGTACGACAGACACACAGGAAATAAATAAATAAATCTTGCATAACAGAATTAATTTAAAGGTTACAACAGCAATAGAGTAAATAAAAATCATAACAATTGCTAACCTGTAATACAGGATCAGGAATGTGAGGCATTCGCTCATCAAAAGGTTCAATTATAATAGAAAACCCACGAGCATATGTTCCCACAAGGGTGGCAAAATCGCATATAGTTTGGATATGAAGGAACTCGTCAGTGTCTGTAATTTCCAATGTCATCATCAATGAATGAAGACGGTCATAACAGAACTTTAGTGATTTTTGGTCAATTCCAGCATGGTTAAGAACAGAGACAACAAAACTAACAGGGCTCTCCTTCTCCACATTCTCAGTGTCTAAGCGTCCTTCAAGATATTGAACTAATCTACGTAAAACATGAATAAAATGCTCAGCCCGGCGAATATTTCCAGGCACAGCTTCTTTTAATATATCGTCAGGCAAGGCTGGATTTGCAAGCCAGGCATCAGTAGCTATGCAAAGAAAAGAAATTTTAGTTAGTTGTGACCACAGCCAGGAGGTAACATTTAAGACATTAACAACAAAACTGACATCCTACATACCAGGCAAGTCTCCTCTTAGTGCCAAACCTTCAACAAGCCTGTTGTATTCAGCACGGAGTCTACCTGCATCAGTGGCCTTGAACCTTCCTACCAGTTCAAATTCCAATAGTTAAGAGAATCTGAATCAAATTTCAGCAATGGGAACAAATGAAAAATAAAGCAATAATCTGTTTCAAAGACAAAATGGCAGGAATTCCAGTTCTGAGAGGTAAAGTTTGACCCTTCAAAATCCTTCCTTTATGAATAACCAATGTAGGAGTAGAAAAATAATTTGCATTGCACACAAGTTGCCAAATTCACCAGAGTCCTTAAATTCTTTTGATTCTTTCTCCTGTTCCTCCCTATTTAAGCTGTCATAGTGAAAATTTGACACAGAAGGAGAAAGCTAGAAACAGCACATACTTGTCAATTTCCTGACGCATCCTAGTAAGGTTTCTTCTGGCACCTTCAATAGTTTGCCTCCTCACACTCACACTAAGTGCTTCAATACAGACATTATCGATATTATGAGCTTCATCAAACACAACAACGGACTCTTTCTGCATTTCCTTAGATATTATGCCAGCCACCTTTGGATCAAGCAAATACTGATAGCTATACACCACTACATTAGCAAACTGCACCATATGGCGTGCCAAATAGTATGGACACCAACCCTTCTCCTTCCCAAACACTCTAAGATCCTACAATCAACAGACACATTTAGTTTCGAACATTTCAGAAATTCTAGTAAAATTCCTAGAGCACAACCAATCAAAATGGAAAATTTCCAGTCAATGCCACTAAAATTCAAACATTTCAAAATCAGCAAACACCCAAAAATTGATCAAAATCAAATATTATCCATTCAGACACTCAGAATTTGAACATCCAAAACTATAGAATCAAATTTTATAGTCAACAACAAGATCAGAATACTCCAAAATAAAAGAACCCCATAAACTTACAAAAATTGATTTATTTCTTATAATCAACCAGTTAAAAATAAGAAAATCAAATATTCCAAAAATAGGAATCATCTAAAACTGATCATAATCGAACTTCTCAATCAATCACAGTAAAAATCCAAACAATCCGAAATCAAAGACCATCCAAAACCAATCAAAGTCGAAATTCTCCAGTTAAACACACTTAAACAACAAACATTTCAAACCAGCGTAGACCAAAAACTAATCAAAACCAAATTCCTTTTTCATCAACTCAAACCGTCTAAGAAAAATTCAAACAATAATCCTGTCCACAACAGCAATTGCAGCTGCATTGACCACGTTTGTCCACAATACCATGTATCACAATGAAATCACAACCGTAGTCACAATTCAAAACCTTGACCCAAATCCCTTTCCTCCCACTCAAACCACTATAAATTTAAAACATTTCCCAATCAAGCAACTAACACCCAAACCAAAACACCAACCTGCAGAGTGTAAACCCCGGGAGGCAGAACTGCGGACGACCCCGCTCTCTCATACTGCTCGAAGAACTCACACGACGGCACAGAGGGGTTCTCCGCGGCAAGCGCCCGGACCCAAGAGGCGGTCAGCTTCCGGCAGCCAGCATCCACGGAGTCGCGATTCTCCGCCGCGAGAACTCTAGAATTGATGCAGAGATTCTTCCGGGAAGACAACCCGAGGGCGAGGATCCGGGCGGCAGGACCTAGGTGGCGGAGCTGGTAGTCGTGGAGGAGGCGGAGCTCGGCAAGCGTCTTCTCCATCTCGTGGACGGTGCGCGTGCAGTAGAGGAGCTTGAGCGGGGAATTGGGCTTGGAGAGGACGTAGCTGGTGATGAGTGAGAGAAGCGCGATGGTTTTGCCGGTGCCGGTGGGCATTTCGAGGAGGCAGTGACCCTTGGCGTCGAGGGCGCGCTTGAGCTCCACCATGTAGGAGTACTGCTCCGGGTAGATGTTGTCATAGGGGAAGTACACGGTCACGTCCTCTATCTCGAACTTCATGATCGATTCTGAATCCTAGCGGTTCGTGTACGTTTGGGGAATGAGCGTTTGTGAGAGGAAGAGAGAGGGTGATTAGGGTTTTCTAGGGATTGGACATGAAGAAGATGAAGAAGATGGAAAAGATGAAGGTTTTAGGGTTTTGTTCTCTCTCTGCTCTTCTACTTGATTCTGTGATTCTGAGAAGTGGGAGGTGGAACAAGAGAACCTCTGGTAGCAGTGAGCTATGTTTTTTAAAAACTAGATTAAAACGTAAATTTATAAGCTTTCAAACTTTAAAAAACCTATAAAAGTTAGAGTTGAATTATATTGTTGGTGCATATATCAATATTTGTTCAAAAAAATATACAAGAATAGATATTTAAGTTTTTTTTAAGATCATAATTTTAATTTATTATTTATTTTTTTAAAGACTTGTGTTAGATACTAATATGAATTTTCACATCTAAGTTGGATTGACATTTAAATTTATTGAGTATAATTATTGTCTTTCTCAAAATACCTCATTTCCTTTAAAATTTATAGAAATACAAATTTGTATACTTACCTCATTTATCTACAAGAGTTAAAAGTTAAAAGAATGACATGAAACTAATCAAAAGCTTCACAAAATAAAAAAAAAAGTCACTTTATCTAAAGCTTTTTAAAACCTTTTAATTCAATATACTTAATAGTAAAAATATATAATAAATACTTTAATAGCCATAAAAGTTACTCACATATTTTTCACAATTGTCTCATAAAATATCCTACAAGCTACAAAACTAGAAGCATATCTAATAGTTCTATCAATGTTGACTTTAATCTAACCACTATCAAGAAAGCATCCAAAAGAATTGCACACGAGATAGGACCTTTTCAGTTCTAGTGCTAATATCAATTTATTTAAAAATAGAAAAATCTAAAAAAAATTGGTTACCATATTATGAAAGTGTTATCAGAGGTTCGAATATTATCCTTAATAGCATGTAAAGCAACATCTATGTTATGTTAATAGCCTAGTGAAATTTGGTAAAAATTTTCATCCTCTAGAACGTCCATAAGAAAAAGTAATGACTAAAAGTTTAACCAAACAAATAAGAGAATTACAAGCAGTTTAGTTTAATGAAAGTAATAATGCTAGTAAAAGATAACTCCATAAGATTAGGAAAAATATTTTGGAGCCAAGACCATATAAAAGAAACAACAGAACAATTAGAAAAAAGATAATCAATATCTTCAACTTCCACAACTTGTGTAAAGAGCACATAAAATTAAGAGAAATACCTCTTTTTTTAGCATCCAGTGGGCAAACACCTTTACATAAGCTTTCAAAACACCAAAGTCTTAGCTGGAGGAATAGAGTTAGACTAAATAATTTTACCTCAATCACAAGTGAGATGTAAAGAGAAGAAATTTATGTTTGTCTTCTAATTTAAAATACCACTATCCTCATCCGAAAAAATAGTGATAGCCAAATGGTACAAAGTGTGAATGTTGTAGCAGATTTTAAGACAAATTTCAAGGGGAAACAATTCCAATCCTCTACCACATTAGATGTAAGATTAATCCTTTCTTCAGGAGTCATACCCACTAAATGAGAAATGCATTTAGAATAACACTAAAGATCATTATAAAAATTTACTCTATCACTCTAACCAACAGTCCAAAAAGTATATTCCAAGATAATGTTATAGAAATGTTTGATCCCAAACCAAATATAAGAAAATTGATGAGTACGAACCTTAACATATTCAAAATGAAGGAATCTAGCACACATTAAACTAGACCAAGATAAAGACCTGTATACAAAATCTCATGCAAATAAAAAAGGGTAAGCTTTATTTTCAATGTGCAAATATAAAACATGCAAACCCTTATTCTACTTAGAAGCACAAAGAAATTTCCAACTCACAATAACAAGGTTAATTTTAAGAACATCACTCGTCTAGGTAAATTTTTGACCCATTTACTCACCTTTTTTAACAGGTTTATTTGTCATTTGTAAACCTGAAAATTGTCTAAAAGATAATAGAATTAACAAGTTGTGCACGTCTCATCATATTAAGACACTTACCTTTCCAAAGAGCAAACTTACTCTTAACTCTACCCATTGAAGGTTGAAAAAAATCTCAACTTATGAACACCTAAAGATAGGAATACAAAGATAATTAAAAGGAATAATGTCTCTATGACATCCGACAATATTACAAATATTATTAAAAGAAGTAGACTCATGAACAGTGAAAAAGGGACTTTCAGTGTTTATATTGGTAAATGAGAAAATAAAAATATGCAAAAATAATTAAATTATTTTTGGTATTATTAGAATGCGGAAAAAGGGTGGAAATGATATGGAATGTTATTGCTAGAGTTAAACTTCATCAAACCTCCCTCTCATGTGTGTAATCACTCCCTTCTTTCCAAACTAATGCTAAAGTCAATCCTCTAGAATACTCAAATCTTAATCCCTTATGTGAATGAGTTTAAGTTTACCTAATAAGTGTTAATCCCTTAAGCACTCAATAAGACAAACTTGCTCTGGCCACAAGGGTTTAAGACAATAAATTAATCAAGTTCCATTCCTAGAGACAAGCATTGATTAAGCCACAACAAGCATTAAGTGTAGAAATAAAATACTGACATTGAATGAAAAGACATATATATATATATATATATATATATATATATATATATATATATATATATATATATATATATATATATATATTATATATATGTGTG